>Ga0182237_100002_pt1 | contig 240735 bp, 220 predicted proteins | sample hydfratesGB_TF_B_FD_132457 | JGI IMG/M metagenome (GOLD analysis project Ga0182237, IMG submission 132457) | Subsurface microbial communities from deep shales in Ohio, USA - hydraulic fracturing test GB_TF_B | ecosystem: Environmental > Aquatic > Deep subsurface > Shale gas/oil reservoir >... | reverse complement strand
TCCTTAAAAGTACCGTCGTGTATATCGTTTATTTTAGACATGTACTTTACATATATGGAAACTGGGAGGTTTTCAAGGTTAAAAAACAAGCCAGCTTAGCCTACACTTCGTAGGTGTATGACAAGTATAGATAACGGTCATTCCTCACCCTGTTAAATGCTGCTGGACAGCCCGGCAAAGCCGGATTTAACATGGCGAGTGGAACGAAGTGGAACCGAGGAATCTCATTGTCAAACAGCGTCGAAGATTTCTCCGCTCCGGTCGAAATGACAAAATTATCGTCCTGAGCAGAACAAAAAGTTTTTTTGCCAAACAACGTCGGAGATCTCTCGACTTCGCTTCGCTACGCTCGAGATGACAGTTTTTTGTCATTCCTCACCCTGTTAAATGCTGCTGGACAGCCTGGCAAAGCCGGATTTAACATGGCGAGCGAAGCTGAGAGGTCTCTATTGTAAAACAGCGGTAGAGATTTCTCCGCTCCACTCCGTTTCGGTCGAGATGACAAAAAAATGACACGATTATAGTTCCGACCTAAGCAGAGGTTTTAACTTTTTTTTTCATGCTTTCTTGCTGTTACTTCAATTTCTATTTTAATCCTTGGATCTGGAAGCTCAGCAAACCACGTGGTATTTGCAGGTTTCGCATTCTTACAATAGCGTCCGATAACTTTCGCTGCCTCTAAATATGCATCCCTATCTGCAACAATAATTCTCATTCTTACCACATCATTGAATGTCACGTTAGCTTGAGAGAGGCACCATTGAATATTTCGGAATGTCTGCTCTACTTGGTCTACCATGCTATCTGAGATAGTCATATTGCTATAGTCAAAACCCGAACAGCCAGAAACAAACACCCATTCTCCATCAACTAAGACACGTGAATAATTCAATAGCTTTTCAAAATCTGAATCTAATGAGAATCGTTTTTGAGTCATATGTGTCTCCTCTGATTGGGACCTTTGCACAAGTCTATTTAGTCATGCTGAATTTATTTCAGCATCTAATTATACCAGTAGGTTATGAGATCCTGAAACAAGTGATTGCCTACGGCAAATTTATATTCACTACGTTCAGAGGCTACAGGGTGACAGCTATGGGGTTATGCAAAGGTCTCCTGATTATATATATTCATAATATGTTTACAACTAACTTATATCAAGTGTAATTTTCTATTGGCAAATTCACAAAATTTTGGGAGTTTTAAAATTATGACAACTATAGCAATGGTATTGCAAATACAATAGATTTTTATATTTACTATTGAATAATTTTTCTAAAATACTTTCTATAGCTATTTTCAATACTTTTATAATTTTTTCACTAAAATTTGTTTTAAATGTTCCTGAAATTTCTGTTATGATTAAAATAGGAGGAAATTATGAAATATAATATTTTTGTCATAGCACTGGATGATTTTCATCTCTCTTTTTTAGAGAATATTGACGACGGGAGAGACTACACATTTCATAACTTACTGCCCTATAATATGATAGTAAACCCCCCGGGATATGATGTAAATAAAATAATAACACTGGGGGAAAAAGAACTGGACGACTTCAAAGAAGATATACACGGAATAATAGGCCATTGGGATTTCCCCACAACCTCACTTCTTCCAGTATTCAGGAAAGATTGTGGCCTTGACGGACCCAGTCTTGAAAGCGTTTTGATAACAGAAAACAAATACTGGACAAGAATACGCGCCAAAAAGTGTATACCAAGATGCACACCTGCTTTCGAAGCAGTAAACCCGTTTGACAGAAACTGTACAAAAAATATAAGCCTGCCATACCCTTTTTGGCTCAAACCTGTGGTTTCCTTTTCTTCACAGATGGCATTTTATATAGAAAATGAAAAACAGCTGGAAGAGGCAATTGCTCAAATAAAGCGGGGCATTGGGCGCTTCGGAGAACCGTTTGATAAGTTTTTGGAACTTGCATATATGCCTGAAGATATACCTGTAGATGTTAACGGATATTACTGTATAGCTGAGGAGCCCATTGTGGGCAGACAGTGCACTGCCGAAGGATATGTAAAAGATTTCAAACCCGAAGTTTACGCCATTGTGGATTCATACAGAGAAGGAAAATTTCATTCATCTTTCTCCAGATACCAGTTGCCCTCAAATCTGCCTTACGAAATTAAAAAAAGAATCAGAACAAAATGTATCAATATTATCAACGAAATTGGTCTTAATAATACTACTTTTAACATTGAATTATTCTGGGATGAAAAAAAAGATAAATTATGTTTTCTCGAGATAAACAGCAGACTTTCAAAGTCCCATTCTCCCATATTTGAAGATGTTGCCGGTATGACACAGCACAAAGTGGCTATAGATATCGAGCTGGGATATGATCCAAACTTTTCAATAAAAAATGGCAAATATAGCGTTGCGGCAAAATTTATGTTAAGACATCATAATGACGGAATTGTAAAACGTATTCCGACCAAAAAAGAAATAAATGAATTGGAAAACAAATTTCCAGGTACAAGGATTTTGATAGAAGTTCAGGAAGGAGATGTACTATCAGAGCTTTTGGGGCAGGATCCTTACAGTTATGAGCTGGCAGTAATTTTCATGGGAGGAAATAATACTGAGGAATTATTGAATAATTACGAACGGTTGAAAAGTGAATTGAAATTTCATATTGAGTAATATAAGGAGGTAAAATGAAATACAGAAACAGATTTCCGGAACAGGTAGAAATTATCGAACACATTTGGATACCAATGCCTGATAACATAAGACTTTCGGCCCGCATTTTTCTTCCGAAAAGTGCTCGAAAAAAACCGGTACCGGCAATTCTTGAATATATCCCTTACAGACACAGAGACAATACACGTGTCAGAGACACCCAAATGCATAAATACTTTGCAGGCTACGGATACGCTTCTGTAAGAGTTGATATCAGGGGAAGCGGTAATTCAGAAGGTGTTTTGCTGGATGAATACCTGCAAAGTGAGCTGGAAGATGGTGTAGAAGTTATAAACTGGATTTCAAAACAACCCTGGTGTGACGGCAATGTAGGAATGATAGGGATATCCTGGGGTGGTTTTAACGGTTTGCAGATTGCTGCGCTCAGACCTCAGCCGCTTAAGGCTATCATAACAGTATGTTCAAGTGATGACAGATATTCAGACGATGTCCATCATATGGGTGGATGTCTTTTAGGGGATAATCTATCGTGGGCCAGCACAATGTTCGGACTAAATTCCCTGCCGCCGGATCCGGAAATAGTCGGAAATTCCTGGCGGGATATGTGGTTTGAACGTCTCAGAGGCAGTGGCCTTTGGCTGGAAAAGTGGTTAAGACATCAGAAAAGGGATGATTACTGGGAACACGGTTCTGTTTGTGAAAACTGGGATTCAATAAAAATCCCGGTAATGGCTGTTTCCGGATGGGCAGACGGATATACAGATGCTGTTTTCAGAATACTTGAAAATCTTAAGGCACCTAAACTCGGACTAGTTGGGCCATGGAGTCACAAATATCCTCATCAGGGTATTCCGGGCCCGGCAATTGGTTTTTTACAGGAAGCTCTGCGCTGGTGGGATAAATGGCTGAAAAATGAAGAGTCGGGAATTATGGAAGAACCTATGCTCCGTGTCTGGATTATGGAAAAGGTCCCCGCTATAGCTACTCCGGACGAAAGAAAAGGAAGGTGGGTTGGTGAAAGAAGCTGGCCTTCTGACAATGTTTCTTTGGAAAAATTTTCGCTGATGCCGGGACAACTAACAAAAGAAGAGCAAAATGAAGAATCCCACACACTAACCATACAATCACCTTTAAGTGTCGGTTTTTTTGCCGGCAAATGGTGTTCATATGCAGCTGCCCCTGACCTGCCTCATGATCAAAGAGAAGAAGACGGAGGCGCACTTGTATTCGATACCCCTATCCTTGAGGAATCTGTGGAAATATTAGGCAAATCTGAAGTTGTGCTGAACATCAGCGCATCTAACCCTCTTGCTATGGTTGCTGTCAGAATCTCTGATGTATCTCCCGACGGGAAGGCCACCAGGGTAACCTACGGTCTTTTAAACCTCTGTCACAGAAACAGTTCAAAAAACCCAGAGCTATTAGAACCCGGAAAAACATACACGGTAAGAGTATGCTTAAACAATGTGGGTTATAATTTTGTTAAAGGCAATAAAATACGGCTGTCCATTTCTTCGTCCTATTGGCCGTTAGCATGGCCGCCACCCGCATCCACAAGGCTTACGATAGAAACCGGAGGGAGCACACTTTTGTTACCGGTAAAAAATGGCAACGACACAGAGAATATATTTTTTAAGCCTCCGGAAGCTGCAGCTCCGCCTCAAATTATCCCTTCCAAATATGGAGAACACAGCTGGAAAGTTATAAGGAACCTTGGCAATGACCATTCTATACTTCAGGTAATAAATGACAATGGGATACTAATTATTCCGGAAATTAACCTTGAATACGGAAGATGTGGCAAAGAATATTACAGTTACACAGGAGACGACTTTGCAAGTCCGCGGGGAGAGGCTGTCTGGGAATGGAAGTTCAAAAGAGACAAATGGGATGTAAGAACTGTTACAAGAACAGTTCTTACATCAGATGAAGAAAAATTTTATATATATGCCCAGTTAGATGCTTTTGAGGGAGATAAAAGGGTTTTTTCCAAAAACTGGGATACTTCAATAAAACGCGATTACATTTAGTAATTATTTTATTAAATGAAATAAAAAGATACAGCTAAAGGCGGCCCTGCTTTTATATAGAAGGGTCGCCTATTTTTTTATATTTATTTAAGCTTTGGTTTCTTTTTCAACACGGCACATTAATGCAGTATGAGGCCAGCTACCTATCTCGGGGCTGCAAAACTCCGGGTCATTGGGACAGAGTATATTCGCATTTGACTCAAAGACCCCAAACAGCTCCGGTAATTTTCCACTTTTTTCAGGAAACCACCACGAATGCTGAACATCAACCATACCGGGATCCATATCCTCTGTGATTCTTACACGCTGGCGAATCGAGCCGAGGGGCGTTGATATAATCGCCCAGTCCCCCTCAGAAAGCTCAAGCCGCTCAGCAGTTTCGGGATGTATTGACACCAGTGGGTCTGGTACTCTTTTGCGGGCTTTTTCTATCTGCCTGTGCTCTGAATGATACATCGGCATAAACCTGCTTCCTGTAATAAGTATAAGTGGATACTCTTTTGCAATTTCATCATTTTTCGGGCTCCATAACGGCTCTTTGTATTTCGGCAGCGGATCAGCCCCAAGTTCTTCAAATATGGAAGATTTCAGCTCCACTTTGCCGGAGGGTGTACCGAAACCGTATTTTTTGTAGCGCTGATACTCCATCTTACCAAAAATTCCGTACTGAGCTGATAGCTGTTTGAAAGTTAACCCCACAGGTTCGAGGCAATGGTCATACACATCCTCGATGCTCTCCCAGGGCCACTGTTTTTCTTGTCCTAAACGTATACCAAGACCGCGGTAAAAATCGTAACTGTTACGCCTCTCATACATTGGTTCCACTCCCTGAGGGCAAGCCACACAGAACGTATTGCTAAGCCAGAGCTCAGATGTTTCCACAGTGGATGCAGCAGGAAAGACATAATCTGCCATCGCTGCTGAAGGCGTCATATAATAATCCACAACCACATAAAGCTCAAGAGCCTTTAACGCCTCAAATACCTGCTTTGTATTAGGAAACGCAAGAAGCGGATTGTTAGCCAAGGTTATTGCTGCCTTAACAGGATAAGGTTTGCCCGTTATGATAGCATCCAATACCTCTCTGGAATGTGCGACATTTGAATGCCAGGCTTCCGGGGGCGCCATATAACCTTCAGGCAGCTTGGCATTAGCTTCTACGTTTCTTTCCCAGCCGGGAAAGCCAAAAAACGGATATTTGTCCGCACCAATCTGTTTTTTTCTTTGAGTTTCAGGTAAAAAATCGTTCGCTTCCAGAGACGTCCAGTCGCGAATTTTACCAATATCTCCGGCCAACGAAAAAACCTCGCCGCCCGGAACTTCCAGATTGCCTGTGATCGCCCGAATGATAGCTCGCGCTCTTGCACACTGGGTGGAATTAATACCCTGCTTGTCCAGTCCAAGCCCGAATGGTATAACAGCAGGGGAATTTTCAACATACATCCTTGCCGCTTTCACAACAAGCTCGGCAGGCACATCTGTTATCTCAGCGACCTTTTCAGGGGTGTACTCCTCAACTGCTTCCTTAAGCTCTTCAAAACCCACTGTCCACTCAGTTACAAATTCTTTGTCATACAGCTCTTCTTTAATAAAAAAGCGTATCCAACCTAACATAAGAGCCAGATCTGTGCCCGGACGTATTTGTAGCCACAAATCAGCTTTTTTCGCTTCACTATTATATCTTGGGTCTATTACAATTAACTTTGTACCGTTTTTCTTGGCATTAAGCAAAGCCGGATAAAGCAGGTTGGGATCGGACTGTGAAGGGCCACAGCCCCACATAACAATACACTTAGCTTTTGAAACCTCACCGGCTAAAATCATTCCTCCGTAGGTTGCATATTCTGTTGCATAACTGGGACACATACATATATTGTGGACACCGCATGTGTTCGGAGAGCCGAAAAGATTAAAAAAACGTCTGCAGTCCCAATGGTACGTACGCTTTGTGCCATGGGTAAAGGTCAGAGTTTCCGCTCCGTATTCATCCCTTAGCTTAGAAAGTTTTTCAGCCACCTCATCCAGAGCTTGCTCCCAGCTGATGCGTTCCCATTTGCCCTCACCTTTTTCACCAACCCTTTTTAAAGGGTAGTTAAGCCGATCCGGATGATAGAGATGATCAGTCATTAAACGTCCACGTTCGCAAATATTTCCTTTGTTTATAGGATGATCAGGATCTCCTGTAACCTTAACAACTTTGCCATTTTCAATATGCAGTAATGTTCCACATCTGGGATGGCAGAGTCCACAATAGCTTCTTCGTACTTCACTCATAAAGCCTCCTTTTATTTTCAAACATATTTAATTTTAGGACAAAATAGACTGGCAGTCAATTTAAAATTGACTTGGAGTCGAATTTAGTATACGCTTTTTAAAAACTATTGATTATAAAGGAGATTAATGTGAAAGCTTCCGTTTCGGAACAACCCAAACGCCGAAGAGGAGCACCAAGAGGCCCGCGTCAATCGGATCAGAACAAAAAAGCACTTATTGAGGCGGCTGAGAAGCTGTTTATCGAAAAAGGCTATGACGCAGCAACAATGGATGAGATAGCTTCAACAGCCAACTTTGCAAAAGGGACGCTTTATCACTATTTTTCAAATAAGGAGAAACTCCTAACGGTTATGCGTAAGAATTTTGAGAAGAAAGTGATGGAGCGTATACGCCCAGCGGTTGAAGAATGTGCAGAAAATGACTGGATTGGGCGCATTAAAGCATGGGTATATTCAGCTGTGGATGCCTATTTTGATATGAGCGATCTTCATGACGTTGTTATATACGGCAAAGGTATGCCTTTCCGCAATACTATGGTTGATGCGGAAATCACCCGATATCTTGCCAAACTTATAGCTGATGGCGCAAAAGCCGGGGCGTGGAAAATTGACGATGCACATTGGACCGCAACAATAATGTTCTATAGTTTCAGAGGCAGCTGTGACGAGGCAATCTTAGGTACACAACCGGCAAAAGATGTTCCTGAAAAGCTAAATGATGTTTTTATGCGGATTTTAGGCATATAAATATTTCCCGGCTGCTTAATAATCAGAGCAGCCGGGTTTAAAAGCGTGCTACATCCAGCCCCTTTTGTACTGTAGGGGGACTTCAAAATCTATCCCTTTTTCTTTTGCCCACTGTGTGGGAAAGTATGGATTTCTTAAAAATTTTCTGCCGAATGCCACTAAATCAGCCTGTTTATTTTTGAGAATATTTTCTGCCTGATCATATTCGGTTATTGCACCTACTGCCATAGTCATAACGCCTGTCTCAGATTTTATTTTTTCTGCAAAGCTACACTGAAAACAAGGAAATTCCTCTCTGGTTTCCTCTTCAGCAATACCACCCGACGAACAATCTATTACATCGACACCGAAATCTTTTAAATTTTTGGCAATTTTAACAGTATCTTCGATTGTGACTCCACCTTGCACATAATCTACACAGGAAAGTCTTACAAACAAAGGTGTAGAGTTAGGTATTAAGTTTTTTGCTTCTTTTACTATTTCAAGTAAAAGTCTCTGCCTATTTTCAAAACTGCCACCGTAGCTATCCTCTCTTATATTTGAAATCGGAGATAAAAATTGGTTTAATAGATATCCATGGGCTGCGTGAATTTCAATAATATCAAAACCTACCTTCACAGCACGCTTAACCGCATTTAAAAAGGAGGTTTTTACATTTTCAATATCATCAACGCTCATTTCATTTGGTGTGTGCCAATTTTGTCCAAACGGGATTGCACTTGGAGCTATCGCCTCTGTTGAACCTTTTGTTTCAGCACCTCTCCTCTCCCATGGGCCATAGCTTTCAGCCTTTCTTCCTGCATGGGCAAGCTGAACACCCACTTTTGAGCCAAAATCATGGCAAATATCAACTAAATTTTTTAATCCAGCAATATGTTCATCCTTCCATAATCCTAAATCATATGGTGAAATTCTGCCTCTTGGCTCCACCGCCGCTGCTTCTGACATGATAAGTCCGGCACCGCCTGCTGCACGGCTGCCGTAATGGATTTTATGCCAGTCAGTTGGGAAGCCATCTGAAGAGGAATACATACACATAGAGGACATAACAATTCTGTTTTTAATTGTAAGATCTTTAATCTTTATTGGTTCAAATAACATAGATAACCCTCTCTATAAGAAATATTGACTCATGATACACCGATCTGTTTGAATGTCAAGCTATGCACTCTGGCATCACCCCATTTTTCGCAGGCTTATCCAACCTTCCTCCCGACAACTGGCATTGCGGCATAAAACTAAAAAAAAATATAATTTCTATTGATAAATTTATTCAGAGTTATAAATTAACAATTATGAATAAAAAATATATAAATTTACTCTTACTGTTGGTTTCAATTCTAATATTTACTGCCTGTGCAGTAAATCTGGAGCAAGTGTCGCCAAAACTGGAAAAAGGTGAAAGTTTTAAAACAGCCAGGATGAAATATACCTGGCAGTCAGAAGAGAATACATTAAAAATTAATATTAAGAATGAATCGTTTGATCTTCTATTAAAATCTGAGCTGTATGTCAGATTTTATAATGGTAAAAAGCTCATCAAAGGGATAAACAAGCGAACCTTTGCATTAATTGACGGCGAAAGCGAAACCCTGAAATTTACAATTCCACAAAATGCAGAAATAGCTCTGGTAAACTATAGGGAATATGACCCGAGACTCGGAGGCAGGAATTCAGATGAGATTGACTACTTTGATTTCGGAAATTTCCTTATTAAACTAAAATAGTTTTTATTCAAAAACTATGAGCCCCTGAAACCCTCGTGAAAAAGGCTCCGCATTTAATTGGATAAATATTTCACAGGGCAAGTGCGTAGTTGTTCACACAAGGTTATCCTCACTTAGCCCGGATGCTACAGATTGACAGTAAAGCTATTGAGCAAAGCTCTGAAATTGGATGTTTAACAACAAACATGTTTACCAATTTTTCAAACTGGTGTTAGCCAAAGGCAACCACTCGGTTCAGCATCCTGTTTTCAAGAATGTGCTGACTTTTCGGATGGAAAAAGTTACCAAGCCAAGTTCTACATATTAGTAGTGAAAACTCTCTATCATATGAAACGATAAAGCAATAACAATCTTTTCGAGTTTAGACTGTGAAATGTGCCTAAAGTGCATTGAAGATGCTCTTATTGCAAAAAATGGAAAATAGCAATTATAAACTATTGCACTTTTTGACATAATGAGCAATTTAATATTAATGTTAAAATTTTACAGGAATTTTGCTTATTATCATGAGAAAAATAGCAATTGTTATTTTGGTAATTTTTGTTGCCGCTGCTTGTAACGTAGGTTTCAGCAGCCATTACAGTTCTTCGGGGTCAGATTCCAATTCACAATTTCAGTGGAATATCTTTTTCGGGAGTGATTTTGATATAGACAATACAGACATAAATTTCAGGGGAAATATGGATCAACTGACCCATACCCAAAAAATAAGCAAAGAGGATTTTAACCACACTGTTTATATCGAGAAACGTACAAATGATATAAATATTGTGGATATAACGTTTAATCCAGGCTCATGCCAAACATATGGGAACAGTTATATAATACAGATAACTGAAAAAACCTGCGATAATAGCATCTGTGATGAATATTCTTATAATCAGACTGTAAATGGAGATTCTTTATTTCAATACGGCTGGCCGTGTGAAATAGACTATAAAGATATGAACAAACTTGTATCTTCAAAAGAGAATGACTTACAAAACTCAGGATATTACAACGAAAACTGTGAAACCGGAGATTTCATAGCAGAAAATAGTAATTATCTCATTTCAATCGTCTGTTCAATGGAAGATAACAATTATTACAACCGCATAAAATACTTTTATAGCGACAATATTGATTATTTTGATACTTCTGTCCTGTAAAACCAGCCATCAATCCAAAATTTATATAAAAACATTTATTTTAATAACTCAGTATGCAAATAGTGAATCCAATGTAATCTGTACAAAATTATTTATATCAATGGCTACACGTTTACGTATTTCTCAAGAAACACCAAATCAGACATTGTCGTTATTTTAATATTTTCAGGATTTGACATAACCACTGTCACATCATATCCTGCCAACTCAACTGCAGAGGAATCATCTGTAATACTATCTGAAGGTAGTATATTTTCCAAAGATTTAACCAGAATCTCCCTTATGAAACACTGGGGGGTGTGAACCATTAATAGTTTATTTCTATCCAAAGTTTTTTTTACCCTGCCCTTTTCGACACTTTTAACAGTATCCGACGGTTTTATGCCACATATTGCCGCACCGGAATCAAAAGCTGAATTAATAACATTCACAACTACATCTTTATCCACACACGGTCTGACTGCATCATGGACAAGGATATAATCTCCACAACTCTGTTTAACTGCATTATATACAGTATTGTAGCGCTCTGCACCTTTTTCGGCAAATTTTACGTTACCGATATTGAGCTGTTTGCACACTTTTCCAAGAAATTCATAATCCTCTTTTGCAGCACCGATAATAATCTCATAAAAAGCATATGCAGATATAAGTTTTTCCAATGTATAATAAATAATCGGTTTGTTATTAAACAGATAATATTGTTTTTTACTGTTTAAACCGAATCTTTTCCCTACTCCGCCGGCAGGTATAATCGCTGAAACTCTGCGGCTCATATTATTTCATCTTTGTAAAAATGATGCGGCCTGAATCTGTTTGAAGTAAGCTTGTTACTTCAACATTAACCTGTTCTCCAATATGATTTTTACCATGCTCCACCACGACCATCGTACCATCTTCAAGATAACCAACACCCTGCGAATGCTCTTTTCCCTCTTTCAGTATAGTTATTGTAAGCTCTTCACCAGGCAAAACAGTCTGCCTCAAAGCCAAAGCAAGACTGTTGATATTAAGTACCTTTACATTCTGAATTTCAGCTACTTTTAGTAAATTAAAATCAGTAGTAATGATTTTTCCTTCCAGTTTTTTTGCCAAAGCAACCAGTTTTTCATCAACTGAGCCCAGATCAGGGAAGTCTTCATTGGATACTTCGGTGGGAATATGTTTCTGCTCCTGAAGTCTTTTCAATATATTAAGCCCTCTCCTGCCCTTTTGTCTTCTCAAATGATCGTGGGAATCAGCAATATTTTGCAACTCCTTTAAAACAAACATGGGAATTACAAGTTTGCCTTCAATAAGGTCTGTTTCCACAATATCAGCAATACGACCATCTATTAATGTTGAAGTATCAAGAACTTTGGGAATTTCCACAACTTTGGATTTAGACTGCTTTTTGTACATTTTATTGATCAATGTTTCTACGAGGTTATTATTCTTATAGCCAATAAAAATACCCAGGTAGGCAAAAACAAAATAAAAAGCCATCTTAAAAGCTTCATTGACAAAAGCTTCCAGCGCAGTCATAACAACAAAAGCAATAAGTAAAAAAAGCAAACCTCCTACAAATCCGGAAGCAACTTTCATGCTCTTTAAGTCCACAATAAGCGTTTCCACCAAATTAATCGCCAAAACAATTCCTATTGCGTATGTAATAGCGTAGTAAATATCAATATCCAACGTATTACGAAAAAATATAAAGACAGCAAATATAAAAATTGAGTAAATAAGTCTAAATAACCACATTTTCACCTCTTAACTATATAAAAATAACATTAACATTATTATACACCACATTTTCAGATTCTTCGTAATTTTGCGTTCAGCAAAATATTAAAAAGCAATTCCAATCAAGCGGGTAAGAAATATTCTCAAAAATTCAATAAGAAAAATCAAAATTATCGGAGAAATATCTATCATTCCGATAGGCGGCACGATTCTGCTAAATGGCTTCATAATAGGATCAGTGAGAGCATGTATTAACTGAACAACAGAGTTTGAAGGATCCGGGCTAACCCATGACATCAAAGCTCTTATTATAATAAGCCACGTCAAATAATGCATAATTCCCACAATCGACAAAAGACCGTTCTTTATAACATACAACATTGTACCCACCGGATCGATAACATTCTGACCGATAGCGTTAAACAATATCCACAAGCCGGAGTCCAAAATTACGAAAGCAATAAAAACCAAAATTATAGCAGGTATTACAATAGTATTACCGGGGATATTCGTAATAGTTCTTGCAAACCTGACCCAGAAAAGCCCCATTCTGTGAAAAAAAGTTGTATAAAAGGAAGCACCATAGGTATTAACCATACTGCCCAAAATAATAGCAATAATGTAAAAAAGCATAAGAAAAACAAGTATATCATCGGCAGCCACTACAACAGACTGAACCATAGAGTATCCGCTTAATACCCAAAAAAGAAAAGCATATAAAACAACTAAAATTATTATAAGTACCGGTGTCATCTTGTCAGCTTTTGACTTATTTTCACCTTTCAAAACAGTTGAATACAAAGGCTCAGTCAAAGATGCTATAAGTTTGCCGAATGGATTAAAATACAGCTCCTGACGTGTCATTGATGTCCTTAGCAACAAAACAATAATATAAAGCTTCACTAAAAAACCAATTAAAAACATGCGTACCTCACTTATAATTACTTCGTTCAAAAATTTTAGAGTCTACCCTAACCATATTTGATTAGTTCCTTGTAACCATCTGGAAATTAGTGTTCGTTCCCAGAGATAAAAATATCAAAATTCATGTATCTTCATTATTTTTAAGATAATCTCTTTAGTATACAATGGGAAGAAAAAATTTTTCTATCATCCCTTCCTCATTATAATAGTAATCATCCTCCCGGCATTTTCTCTATCTCTTCTAAAAGAATATAAATATTTATTACAAAAAGTACAGTTTTGTAAATGAATAATTTCACTCACACCTAACCTTTTCAAATTTTTTTCAATTATTTTTCTCAAATTAAGATAAAATTTTCCGTTTTTTCGTTCAGCTATATCTGGGAAACCAAATTTACTCTCGAATTTTTCTGCCAAGTCCTCAGACACTTCATAACAATTACTGCAGATTCCGACACCCACCACCGCTTTTAGTGTTTTCTCCCCTTTCATCTGAAATAATCTCAGTGTATTTTCAATAATACCAGAATATACACTTCTCCATCCACAATGAAGATTACTTATTAAATTTTCGCCTATAATTTGCACAGAATAGCAATCGGCAGTTAAAATTCCCAATGGGACATTAACAGCCGAAGTTATCATACCGTCATAGGCATATCGGGATTTTTCGTAATATTTATCCAGATCCAGCACATTTGCAGAATGTGTCTGTATGACTTTTTCGGGCATTCCCGGCAGGTTAAAAACACTACACAACAAAGCATAATTTTTCTCACTGAGCTTTTTGTTAGTATTATCTCCAAAGTCAAAAAAATCGATGCCAAATCCGCCTATTCTTGTGGTTGTAAAACAAAGAATATCCGAATCTTTTGTATCAACTTCATAATACATTAGTCCCTGTTTAGTTTTAAGCATTTTTCAAACTCTCGTTTTATCAGTTGATCTGTTCCGTGATCCAGTACTTTGTGCCAGTCAAAATCCTTTTTTTGCATCATAAAGTCAAGTCCATATTCAGACTTATATTTACTGAGAGCAGCCTTTACATCAAAATTGTTTTCTATAAAATATTTATAAAAATATTGTATATCAAAACCGGATTTTGACAAAAAAGCCTGAAGAAACGCTTGATTATAGGACATTAAGTCAAATTTTACATTGGGAATGCTTCCCAAGCGTTTTTTCAAAAAATTCAGTTTTTTCCTAATCATTGATTTACTTTCAAGATTAAAATACTGCATTGGAGTAAAAGGTTTTGGTATAAATATATTTACCGAAACCTTTATTTTGCCAATTCTATTGAATTGCTTTATTTGTGTTTGTCTGAAAACATCGGCTATTTTTTCTAAATGTATTATAATGTTTTCAACATCACCGATTGTTTCGCCAGGTAAACCGATCATATAATACAGCTTAAGATTTTCTATCCCCGAAGCTGCAATAATTTCAACCTTTTCATAAATTTCATCGGCACTAATATATTTTCCTATAAGATGTTTCAAATCTTCTGAAGCTGTTTCCTCTGCAATTGTTATAGATCTCACTCCCATTTCTTTAAGAAGGCTTAAAAGATTTGTATTTAGTGTATCAATACGTAAAGAGGAAACAGAAACTCCCATTCCCAAATTTTTAATTTGAGACAAAAAATTCTTCACATCCGGTAAATCACCAAAAGCAGCGCTAATAAGTCCCACAGACTTAGCTTTGGATTTCATGATTTTTTCCAAAATTTTATCCCTGTCAAACACCCTGTACGGCTTAAACGAATAGGAAGATGTGCAAAATCTGCAACTGTATTTACATCCCCCTGACAGCTCAACCAAAAATTCCCCGCTGAAATCACCTCTTTGGGCAACAATATGTGAGTAAGAAAACATATCGCTGTTCTTCCTTAAGGCCGCAGCTTTTTTGCCGGAATTATTTATCAGCACACAATCTAATTCTTTAATCCGGCTCAAAAAATCTGTTTTGTTTCTGTAACCGGCCAAAGCAGGTGATATATCATTCAAAACAGGCTCAATATCCCCCACAATCTGAGCATCCACAACGGAAATCAGAAGACAGGGATTTATACTGCAAAGTGCTCCCCCTGCAACCACAGCCGGAAAAGAATCATTTCTTCCAGCACAAAAAGCGGGAATTTTTTGACATTCTAAGAATTTGATAAAATTCAGGATATCTTCTTCATAATTTATACTCAGTGCTATAATATCAAACTCAGCCAAAAATTTCTGACTCTCAATCGATAAATTATCTTCATAGTAATCCAGGACAAATCGCTCGCAACTTACATTTTCAATAGTATTGAAGTAGTAATACACGGACTGAAATCCTATGTTTTGTATGGCTATATCATAAGTGTTAGGATAAATAAGGGCAATTTTTACTTTGCCGGGTTTTAATATTGTCCCCTCTTCTGACTGCAAAATATCTCTATAGTATTTAATAACATTCCATTTTTCCATAAAAGTCAGCTTTTCCTTGAAAAACCACTTGTAGTTTTGCCACCGTAAACACGCTTTAACGTTTCACTTTTGTTTGCTTTAAAAATCTCTTTTTTTATATCATATTTCATTTTGGTTAAATGATTTTCCACTTCATAATTTTTATTGTATAACTTTCTGACTTTATCTCTGGTGGTGCTGTCCACAGACTCCAAATCATCCAAAAGCTGAATCATCTGATGAAAAAAATTATTGTAAATATTGATATTTTCCTGGAATTTTTCATCAATGGTATTGTTGGATAAAATCTGATTGGCAAACTGGATTATTTTTTCATAAATAATTTCAAAATTAGTGTTCATTAAAGAACTATACTTCAATCAGGCGTACACATCAACCTTGTTTTCATTTATAACAGAGGCTGAATTAATCAGTTTCATAACTTGGGCGCCCTGGACTTCTGCATGATCCTGCTGCTTTGCTGTCATTTTGACACTGTAATCATACTGAATATTTGTCAGTTGATAGTTACTGATAGCTGAAACATTCATCAAATCACCCCGCTTTAGTCAAAAGGATAAAATTTCATAACTCTGTCGGGATCAGCTTTGGTATGAGCTTCAAGCGCCTCAGATAAATCCTTTTTTAACGCTGTTTTCAGATCTTCCATTAACTTCACAGCATCATCCTTGGATCTGATGGGATTGGAGTCGGCAGCCAGCTGATTTTCACGTTTAATAGCGACGACATCTGCCAACCCGCGCTGTTTTTCAGCCTCTCCGGTCTTCTCAGCTTTTTTTGCTGAAGACTTGGCTTCAAGTTGAGAAGACTCGCTTTTTCGCTTTTCCACCTGATTGATACGTTCTTTTAAATTAACAATGCTACCTTCAAAATTTACTACCATGGTGACCTCACCCGGCAAAATTTACCGATTTTTTAACCTCTTTACTTACGGTTTTACCCGAATCGGTATTGCCTTTATCTTCTATTTCCACAATATCTTTCCATGCTTGCCTGAGCGTGGAAAGAATTTCAATCACAGGTTGTACTTTTTCTTCATCTTTGTCCTTATTTGCCTGAACCAACTGCCAAATCATGTAATCATACAATCTGAGCAGGTTATCGGCTATTTCTCCGGTATCCATGTTCAGAGTGGACATAAGCTCGAATAATATATTTTCAGCTTTAATTATGTTCGTATGGGCTTCATTAAGTTTATTTTCAGAAAGATATTTTACCGATATTTTAAGATATTTAATAGCCCCGTCATAAAGCAATAAAACAAGCTTACCTTTTGTTGCACCTTCGATTTCTTGCTTTAAATAAGTTTTGTAAGGATTTGATACCATATTTCCTCCTTGAAATATATAAGATTATTTTGTTGATTGTAACATTTGCATCATATAGTCTCCCTGGCTTTGAATCTGAGAAATCTGTTCCTCCATTCTGCTAAACTCCCTCCAGAGTCTGTCCATTTTGTTATTCATTCTCTCTTCTTCCCTTGTCATCTGCTCCATAATTCTCATCATGGACCTATCTATTGATCCGTATGGGCCTATTTTGTTTGCTATCATACCCCCACTACTTGTGTACTGGTTAATCTTTTCTTCATAAAGCCTCGCCCATCCTCTTCCGTTTTCATTATCCTGGGCAAAAAGATTGTAAACATCATCCGGATTAGTTGATAATGCTTCGTTAAATTTAACATTGTTTTTCAAAGCATCCTTTATTTCATCCAAATCTGTGGAATCTACCAAAAGCATTCCTTTTTTCTCTATTTCTATGTTTCCATCTCCTGCTATATCAAGACCGATTTCAGACAGAGATTGGTAATCGCCATTTATTCCCGGCACCTGATTAAGAAGATTCGATCTCAATGTTGTCCTTAAAGATCTTAACTCAGAACTTCTGTTAATCATTCTGTACTGATTAAATTCTTCCCATTTTTTCTGATACTCCTCAACTTCGGAATCGGTCATCTGAGATTTCTTTTCATCTGTCAACGGTTCGAGATATTCTTTATCCTGATCCTCAATTTCAGGAGGTGAAAGTTTTTCCATAAGTGTATTGTAATGCTGAATAAATTTTGCTGTGGTTTCCACTGCTTTGTCTGTATCAACATTTATATTTAAATTAACAAAACCACTGCTTACATTATTAAGATTCAATGTTACACCATCTATAATATCATCAATTTTATTTTCTTTTCGTACGTAATCCACCCCATCAACATTTAAAACAGCATACCTGCCCTCTTTCCCAAGGCTTTTAGATTCCAGTGTATTATCAGTAAGATTGACCGCCTCAAGGAAATTGCTGGAATCATTGGGGGAGCCAAAAGAGACTTTGTCCACACCATTTGAACGGACAGTTACTTTATCCGTATTAGAATCATAACTCATTGTAACATTAGCACCTGAGTTGTTTACTTTATAAATAACATCGTTCAGACTGTCTTTTGAGGGGTCCACATATATGGATACATCGTTTATAGTAAACACCCCAGCAGAGATGCCGGCTGTCATTCCCGAATCAGACAGCTTTGTACTTGGATCTATATAGCCATCTGTTGTTCCCAAAACTGCACTGGCACCTTCTCCAGCCGAAAGTCTGAGTATTGATAAAGCATCGCTTGTATCAGAGATATCCCCGAGAGAAATTTTACCTGGCCCATCATAATTGGATTTAAGTTCAATTCTATCTTCATTTGCATTATAAGAAGCTGTAACACCGGCACCTGATGAATTAATTTTACCGATAAGTTCATCTACAGAAATCTGGGTATAATCTTGTATATTAATTTTTGTCCCGTTAATAGTAAAAGTACCATTTGTACTTTCAGACGGAGCATTCAGTAAGTTGGCATTTTGCAAACCTTTAACGGAAGTATTAAGGCCTCCGCCACTTGAAACTGTATTCCCCAAGATTTTTGTGGGTGTGGCTGCTGAAACATTGAGAGAGGAATCCTGAGCAATAGAAAAGCTCCCTTCAGTCAATCCACCGTTTGCAGTTTTTAAAACAGACCCGTTAACAAGTCCCCCTTGAGAACTGTTAAATTTATTTAAGAGTGTATTTTCATCAACAGCTGCAAAATATCTTTCAATTTTTGTAACAGAGTTCGTTACAGTAATATTTGAACCAGCATCATAAAATCCCAGACGTTCTGATAATGGCGTATCATTGATAGAAAAACCAAATGATTCCAACGATGTCTTGCTTAAAGAAAATTTCCATTCCCCAGTATTAGTATTCATACTGGAAGAAGCAGTTACATATTGTACATTCGTTGTAGAAAAATGGGCATTTATTTCATCATTGAGACCTGATTGAATTTTTTGAACAACTGAGTTTATATCATCACCTGCTGCTGCATCAATCGTTGTGGAAATTTCAGTGGAGTCAACTGTAATACTGAATTTCCCCCCGGTAATGCCTGTAGTAAGTTCGCCGGCATCATTTATATTTGCAATAGGATTCCCACCAGTCTTCTGCTGAAAACTGCCAAGATTTTTTGGAGTAAACACATCTTTACCAATAAAATAATCGGTACCATTGATGTTTTGCTGATTAACATTTACTTCATGTTTACCTTCAATAAAACTGTCAGGTCTACCCGAAACAGATTCAATCCCGGCACCTTTTTTATAAACTGCAGCTCTCAGAAACTGACTGTTAGAAAATGCATTTGTAGCTGTTTGATCAATACTTATGGTATGTGACCCGACACTTGCATTGGTACTTGCTGTTGCTGTCAAAACAGATGGATCAGAGCTGTCAGCCGTTTTAGATTTAAAAGTGGATTCGAGTTTCATACTCAAAAGTTCGGTTTTAAGAGAGGTGAGTTTGGAACTAAAATCCTGATACATACTCTTTTCCAGGGCTTTAAGCTCATAATCACCCTGCATTCTGTCAAGGGAGATTCTTGCCCTTTTCACCATAGTATCAACGATTGAGTTTGTATCCATTCCGGAAACGATTCCGCCAATCCGCAAATCTTCCATCCACAACCTCCTTGTTGCTATTTGTCAAATCGACGTTACAGAAAAAAACTTTAGAAAAAACTTGTATTTTCCGTGTTTTTTTTTAATCTGTCTTAGAAGTTTATAACAATAAGCATGTTTGTTAAAGGAGTAAACATTGACAAAGCTTGTAATCTATGATTGCGACGGTGTTCTTTTTAAAAGTGAAAAAGCTGTTTTGGCATACTATGATTTTGTCTGTGATGAGTTTAATCTCCCTAAATTAGATAAAAACAATCCGGATGAAGTGAAAAACGCAATGATGAAAACAAATACTGAAATAATAGATATGCTTACAGACAATATTGCCAAAAAAAAGGAAATTCTTGAATTTGCCAACAATATGAATTTTCGTCACTTCCTTCATCTTATGGAACCGGAGATGAATCTTGAGATAACATTAAAAAAATTAAAGGAAATGAAAATATCAATGGCAATTTTTACTAACAGGGGCAAATCATTGCATTACCTTCTGAAGCATTACAATTTAAATGGCTTCTTTGACTACAAAGTTACATCTTTTGATGTGGAAAATGCAAAGCCACATCCAGAAGGACTCTACAAAATTTTGAACTATTTCGGTACTATTCCCGAAGAAACATTGTATATAGGGGACTCCAGCACAGATTATTTTGCTGCCAAAGAGGCAAAAATACCTTTTGTTGCATACGCCAATAAGCTTTATGAAGCCCCGGTTATAAACAACCACCTTGATATACTAAATTTTATAAAAAAATAACTTAATCATCCAGGACTTTTCTAAGTTTAACAGCCAAAAATGATGCTACAAATAATTTTATTATATCAAACCAAATCGGTACCAGGAAACCAACTTTAATTGCAGTAGACAATTCCATACGTTTGTCCTGTATGAAATTAATATTAACATACAAATAAAGCACACCTAAAACATAAATAACAATCAAACCCAGCAATCCACCTGCCACAAAGCCTTTAAATTGCCTGTATCTCTCCGAAATAAAACCAATCACCAAAGAAGATATAATAAAACCTATAAGGTATCCGAACGTAGGGTTAAGCACGTATGCCGGCCCTCCTCCGTGTGCAAAAATGGGTATCCCCATAAGTCCTATAACAAGATATAAAAACATCCCTGAAAAAGAAATAGCAGCACCGAAAACCATTGGAATAAGCATCACAACCAGCGGTTGAAATGTTAACGGTACAATAGGTAAAGGTATTCTGATAAAAGCACTTATCGACATCAATGCTACAACCATTCCGGTAAAAGCAATACGTTTCTCAGCAGGGAGATTATTCAAAAAGTACCTCTCTGATTATCTTTTTACCCTCATCATAACCAATATCTATAATGTCACCCGCCTGGGTAAAGTCCGTCAATTTATACTTTTCAAGCTTAGGTCTTATAACCATACAGTTTTTAATTCCATTCATTTTACTTTCAAAAACAGAATTCTGCATTATAGCTATTGTTTGTACAAGTGTTTCAAAAATATTTGGGTAAATAATATCCTCATGAGCTCCGTTTTTTGATAAAACTTCCCTGAGCATATTATTAATCGAAAAACCAAATCCATTTTTTTTACTTTTTTGGGGGCGTTTATTAACAGAGTTAATTCTACCCTCCAACTTTTCCTTAACAACAAAAGGTCCCACATCAACAGCTATCCTGATATCACAATCACTTGGTAGAGCATCCACAGGAACAGGATTTCTTATCCCCCCATCTATGAGGAATTTATCTTCATAATATTGTGGAATAAAGATACCCGGAAATGAAATGCTTGCACGTAACGCTTTGATTAAATTACCAGATTTGAAAACCACTTCTCTTCCGGTAAGAACATCAGTGGCTACACAAGAAAACTTTATCTCCAACGCAGAAATATTTATATCCCCTGTGAATTCATAAATAAATCTTTCAATTTTTTTCCCATCCACAAGACCGTTTTTGGAAATTTTCAAATCGAAAAATTCCGTAAAAATTTTCCAATCAAGATTTCTGATTTTTTTGTCTAACGTTGCCATTTCATAACCGGCAGCATAGATACCTCCAATTAATGCTCCCATACTGCTGCCACTTATTGCATATGGCACTATTCCTTCTTCCTCAAAAGCTTTCAATAAGCCGATGTGGGAAAGTCCCCTTGCCGCGCCACTGCCTAAACTAATGCCAAGTTTCATGTTCAACCCGTTTTTTAATTTTTATATAAACTACGCTAAAACTTTTTAGCCATTCTGTTTCTTTTCTGTCTGCAAATAAAAATACTTCACATTTTATCACAAAAAAGGTAAGTTTCCCATTGTGTATACAGACTTGGCAAAACTGCAGTATAAACTATCAAAAAAAGTACAGATTTGTCCATTAAAAAATAAAAACATTAACTATGTTGCAGGTATTGATGTGTCCTTTGAAAAAAAGACAGAAATCGGTTTTTGCTGCATAACAGTTATGGACAACAAATTAAGAACAGTAGAAGAGCAATTTTACTCAAAGAAACTAAAAATACCCTATATACCCGGTTTGTTGTCTTTCAGAGAACTACCTATAATTTACAAAACGTTACAAAAGCTTCAAATAAAACCGGATATTTTCATATTGGACTCACAAGGAATTGCTCATCCCAGGGGATTAGGGCTGGCCTCACATTTCGGAGTAGTATTTGATAAAATAACTATAGGATGTGCAAAGAAAATTCTTGTGGGCTCTCATACCAAACTGTCGGAGAAAAAAGGAAGTACAGCGTTTATGACATATAAAAACAAGATAGTTGGTGCCGCAGTACGCACAAAAGACAATACAAAACCGGTTTATGTATCCCCAGGAAATAAAATTGATATTAAAAGCAGTATACAAATTATTTTAGAATTCACAGATAAATACAAAATTCCGGAACCAACAAGAAGGGCTCACATAGGCTCAAATAATTTCAGAAAAACAGCAAACTTTAAATAACATTACCCAGATTACTATTGATTTTTACATTTTTAATGTTAGGTTGTGATAAGATTGCCTGTCAGCAGGTGGGCAAAATAAATGCTGAAAGCATTATCAATTTATAAAGAGGTGTAAAATGGAAGTAGGAAGTGATTCAAAAGTTGTCTTTCACTATACGGTAACTGTGGAAGACGGAACAGTAGTAGATTCAACCAAAGAGGAGGAGCCTCTTACAGTACAACTGGGAGAAAATCAATTACTGCCAGATCTGGAAAAAGAGCTTATAGGAATGAACAAAGGTGAAGAAAAAACCATAGAGTTGGACCCGGAACAGGCATTTGGAGAAATCCAGGAAGATGCCATTACCGATATTCCGAGACAAAATATTAAGCTTGACGACAGTATCCAGGAAGGCATGTACATAGACCTGACAGACGAAAATGAACAAAATTTCAGAGGTTTGGTAAAAGAATTAAGCGATGATAATGTTAAAATTGATTTTAACCATCCGTTAGCCGGCAGAAAAATAACATTTAACGTTGAAATAGTTGATGTAGCATAACTACAGTTCCAACAGGGGGCATCATTGTCTAAAATGCCCCCTGTATTTTATTTCACAAATGGATTATACCTTTTCTCCTTAAGCACTGTTGTTTTTTCGCCATGTCCCGGATACACCTGAGCATCATCACCTAAAGTAAAAATTTTATTTTTTATTGATTCCACCAACTTTTCCATGTTTCCGTACGGAAAATCAGTACGCCCAATTGATAGTTCAAACAGACTATCACCGGTAAACACCGATTTTTCGCTCTCAAAATAGTAACAAACACCACCAGGTGAATGCCCTGGCGTATGCAACACTTTAAAGCTTACATTGCCAAAATTGTGACACTCGTTATCCTCCACATATTTATCTACCTTGGGAACTTCTATTTCTTTTATCCCAAAAAAGGCACTGTGACTGGCGCTTTCTTCAACAATAAAAACATCCGATTCGTGAAGATAAAAATTAATACCGTAATACTCTTTCAATTTATTCACTGCCCCAATATGGTCAAAATGTCCGTGTGTATTGAATATACCCACTGGATTTATTCCTGAATTATCGATATATTCCCGTATTTTTTCAAAATCACCCCCGGGATCAACAATTATACATTCACCAGAGTCATGAACAATATAACAATTAACCATAAGAGGACCAACCTGAAGCACATCAATCTTCATAAAGACTCCTTTTAAAAATTTTTAAGTATTTATCAAAAAAGTCACCGGCCCGTTATTTACCAAAAAAACCTTCATCTTGGCACCAAATTCACCGGTGGCAATTTTTGTCTTTCCCATAATATTGATACATTGATTGATAAATTCATTATACAAACGTTTTGCACCCTGTGGTTCCATGGCATTACCAAAATCAGGTCTTTTACCTTGTTTGCAATCAGCTGACAGCGTAAACTGGCTTACAATCAACATTTCCCCATTAATATCCAGAAGGCTTCGACTCATTTTGTCATTTTCATCCGGAAAAATTCTAAGACCAGAGATTTTTTCTGCCAGCCATTTACAGTCTTTAAGTGTATCATTTTTATCAATACCCAGCAAAACAACAATGCCTTTATTTATTTTACGGCTTTCAGTATCATAAATTGTTACAGACGCTTCATCCACTCTCTGGATACATCCCTTCATTTCAAAACCTCACTCAGACGTATTTTAAACATATACAACAACATGAAATAAATAACTGCACATACAATAATGTTAACTAAAACATGAATATTTAAATTCTTCAATAACAAAAGTACAAGCATCATACCACATGCTGCAATCACTATTTTAAGAATAAAAGAGAAATACTTTTTTAAATCAAAAGAATAATAGGATATACCCCGATATAAAAGCACTCCATTCACTCCGGCACTTATACTGGATGCAAGTGCTATCCCTGCATGCCCTACAAAGTTTATAAAAATAAGATTCAATCCTATATTAAGCAGAAAACTGATAAATGCATATTTTACAGGCGTTAACGTATCTTTTACTGAATGATAAACTTTTGTAAAAAGATTTACAAAAGAATAACATATCAAACCGATAGTATACATTTTCAAAGCTGAAGCAGTAGCTAGAGTGTCTTCTGCAGAAAAAGAATTGTACTCAAAAACAAGCCTGACTATTTCCGATGACAATAAAAACAAACCAATCGTAGCCGGTATTATTATCACTAAAATAGCAAGAACTGATTTATCAATAAGTAAAGATACATTTTCTTTGTCATTTCTACTGTAAGAATTGCTGATTTCGGAAAGAGAAACGGTGCTTAATGCAATGGAAAATACCCCAAGTGGGAATTGAAATAGCCTGCTGGCATAATACAAATATGATATACTTCCCTGAGTCAAAAAAGAGGCAATAATCCGGCCAATGGTAAAATTAAGCTGATTAATCCCCACTCCGCCGATGGAGGGAATAATAAGTCTGAATGTTTTCATTACCATTTTGTCTATCTTCTTTTTTTTTCTAAAGCGAAAGCCTTTGATATATGCAAAAATAATAATATAAAATAACTGGAGAAAACCACCCACAAACACTCCCCAGGCAAGGCAATAAATATTTCCGCCATAATAACCGCCGATTACTACAGCAACTATCATGGATAAATTGAGAACCGCTGTGGAAGATAACGGGATATAGTAACTCCCCAAAACATTAAGATATCCTGAAAGGAGTCCGCATAAGCTGACAAGAAATAAGTAAGGCATAACAATCCTTAGCATATGAGAAGCAGCATTAAGCACTTCAGTATCACCTGCATATCCGGGAATAAAAATCAAAATACCAATATTTGAAAAAACTGTAAAAATAAGAACAATAGATAATGTAAAAAACGACAGTACAAACATTAAGTCGGTAAGGTACTTGTTGGCTTGTGTTAAGTCTTTATGCATCTTTTCACTTAATATGGGGACAAAAGCCGATGACAGTGCACCTTCAGCAAAAAGAGCCCTGAACAAATTGGGGATTGCATAAGCCATGAAAAAGGCATCGGTGAACTTGGAAGCGCCGAAAAATGCCGCTATAACTACATCTCTAGCCAGCCCAAGTATTCTGCTGGTAAAAACCCCCGATCCTGATTTTACAACTTTAGCAAAAAAACTGTTCATACCATTCCTGAATTTTGTAAATTAACTTTACTATTAAAAGATAGTAAGTTATAATATCTTTGATAATAAATGTTAAGCGTTTTTATATGCCCAGAACTTACAGGAGGTTTTATATGACCAAATCACAGCTTATTGAAAAAATATCGGAGAGCAATCCGAACCTCACAAAAAAGGAAATTGAATTTATTGTAAATAATGTTTTCAGCAACATTAAAGAAGCATTAAGCAGTGGGGATAAGGTGGAAATAAGAGGTTTTGGAAGCTTTAAGATAAGAGAGAAAAAAGCTAAAATTGGCAGAAATCCGAAAACCGGTGAACAGGTAAAGGTACCTCCTAAAAAAGTTCCCTATTTTAAACCTGGTAAAGAAATTAAGGAAACGTTGCTTAAGTTATAAAAAACCCCCTTGCATCAAGCCAGCAAGGGGGTCAGTTGTTTCATTAAACACCGCCAGCCTGGCGGATAAACTTAAGCTCAACTAAATCCCGAAGAACCACCACAGGAAGGTGCCGAAGTATTACTTCCGGATGAAATCGAAGAGATTGTCGAAAACTTTTTAGTAACATTAGCAAAGCCGCACTTCGGACATTCCACTTTCTTTGCAGATTTGAATACAAGCTTACTGAATTCCTGCCCACAATCTTCACATTTGTATTCAAATATCGGCATCTACAAAACCTTTCTACGAGTGTTTTTGAAGAGCATCAACATAAACACCTTTAGGCTGAACTCCTATAAACTGCTCCACAACTTTTCCATCTTTAAAAATCATAACAGTGGGTATACTCATTATTCCGTACTGAGCCGCCAACTGTTGATTTTCATCAACATTAACCTTACCAACTTTTGCTTTACCCTCAAACTCTGCAGCTATCTGATCGAGCGTAGGAGCCAACATTTTGCAAGGTCCGCACCATACAGCCCAAAAATCTACAACAACAGGAACATCACTTTCCAATACTTCCTTTTGGAAATTCTCTTCAGTAAATACTTGTGACATTGCTACCTCCTTTATTTGTCAAAAACAAATATATAGTTCTATGAATATTTGTCAATTAAAAATACACTTACCACTTATACTGCAGTTTTCACATGCCCTGCTGTTAGTAAAAATACATCTGTTCAGCATACCCAGTCTTGTTATCGCGAAGTCGTATTTTACAGGGTCATCCGGATTAATAGATTTAAAATATCTGGTAATTTTCAAAGCATTCCTGTGTGAATTAGAGTCATTGGTTAACACCCCAAAATTAAGACCGAATCTTAAAATATGTGTATCTATAGGATAAGTAAGCATCGCTGATGAATAATTTTTCCATAAACCAAAGTCTATGCTGTCTTTCCTTACCATCCACCGTAAAAACATTCTCAATCTCTTTAATCCAGATTTTCCATACGAGGGGAATAAAAAAAAGTATCCTTTGCCGGCACCTTTACAGCAGCCAAATTCTGAAGCCATGTTAAGAAATCCGGACAATGCATCTTCAAGATTAAGTGAAATGTATCTAAAAAAATTCTCAAAACTTCCATATTTTTTGTATATATCCACCAAAAATTCAAGCAGAACCTGTATGTCGTATGCATTCTGAAACCTGTAATACAGACGTGAATTGAACGTTTTTATAAAAAAAGGATCCGTGCCATAGTGGTGGAAGAAATCCTTTAAGAACGCCTGTATGGAACTCACCCTCCCGTAAGCAAACAGAGAAGCCACTAAGCCTATAAACTCAATGTTGCCGGAATACGTTTTGGGAAATAGAATAGGATCAGTATCAATATAAACCTCAGATGTAAACTGGTTATAAATATATTCCCAAAAATCAGTGCCGGTAAAATTGCTCATCAGGAAGTATTAGTTCACGTCCTGCAAGCATTTTTCACAAATACCAAAAATATTTAATTCGTACTCTTCCACCTTACCACTAACAGATGCAGATGCCATATCCATATTTATATCAAAGACATCACTCACTTTTCCGCACTTTTTACAATAAAAATGTCCGTGGGAAAAGGTATTGGGATCATACCTGCTGCACTGGGGATCAGCAGTTACCTGCTTCACAGCACCGGATTTAACCAAAGTATCTAGAGTATTGTAAACTGTGGCAAATGAAAAACTTTTATTATTGTTCCTTAGCTGATCAAAAATCTCCATCGCAGATGGATGGGAAGTATTGCCATCAAGAGCTTCCACAATCCATTCCCTTGGTTTGGTAACCTTATAACCGGATTTTTTTAGCAACTCCAAAGCATTTTCTTTAAACATAATGTAGCTCCTCTTCAAAAAAAATTTCTTCTCTGCACATTTCTACATTGAAATTAATATAATTAGTGCTATCAAAAAAAGCAAGGAAATTAAATCCACCACTATTATTTACTTTAACATAAACCCTACATTTTTCATCATCTTTTTTTACAAAATAATCAGACAAATCTATATGTTTTACTTTGCCCTTTTTGGAAATTTTTTTATAGACAGCTTTGTTATTATCGGCATATTTTGTAATAAAGTCATAGCAATCCCTGCTGAACGAATAAACTGCTATCATTTTTTCCGATGGTCTGGATTGCATCTTTTTAATATTTTTAATATAAAAACCCCCGGCCAGTATACTGTTCAAACAATCAATTATCGGCTGAGTTTCTGCTATATCAGCTTTTATCACAAGTTTTTCATTATACCCGGTTACACCAACAGATAAAGGGTAAAGATAACTTATCTTGGGCTGTGGATTAAAACCCTGTGAATATGCCATATCAACTTTACATATTTTCATGGCGTGGGAAAAAATTCTGGAAGTTTCAATGGCAGAGTATAAAACGGCTTCATCTTTTTTCTCAAAATTCAACATATAATATTCTAAGTCGTTTTGATTTTTTACGCCTTCATCAATATTAATCACAGACACCGGAGTGGCAAAATCGTTCTTTATCGTACTGAAATTGCAAACGCCACAGTTTGTGCATAACATTTTATTACCATCTTTTCGGCAATCATCAGTAATACCAGCTTTTTCAGCCTTTTTGTATTCAGAAATTAAAAACTGCTTATTTACACCGATATCTATAAAATCCCATGGGAGACTGCTATCGGTATCATAATCAGGCAAACATGACATTATATCCTTTTTCTCGGACTGGCCAAAAACCTTTTCCCATAAAGAATAATCAAAATACTCAGTCCAACCGTCAAACATAGCACCGTTTTCTACGGCATTTTCCAAAATGTCACCTAAAAAATAGTCTCCTTTGGCAAATATCCCTTCCAGAATACTTTGATATATATTGTGAAAACTAAATTTCAATTTCATATGTTTTAAAGCATTCTTAAGCAAATTATGTTTATAATGAAGTTTATCAGCATTATCCTGTTTCCACCACTGAAAAGGCGTAAACGCCTTGGGCACAAAATTGGAAACTGAAACGCTGATATCAAAACCAGGCACACTTCTAACAGCAGCTTTTACTTTTCCTGCAAGATCTGCAATAGCCAGGACATCTTCATCTTCTTCAAAAGGAAGTCCAATCATAAAGTACAGTTTTGCTGATTTCCACCCATTTTTAGCCGCCGCATCAACAGCAGCAATTATTTCATTTTCCGAAAGGTTTTTATTAATAATATCCCTCATTTTTTGACTGCCAGCCTCAGGTGCAATTGTAAAACCTGACTTGCGAACTTTCGATAATTGCTCAAAGATATAGCCATCTACTTTATCGGCTCTTAAAGATGGCAGCGAAAGTGAAATATAGGATTTCGCAACCAATTCAGATAATGTCACCAGCAAGTTTTGAAGGCATGAATAATCAGCTGCAGACAGTGAAAGCAAAGAAACTGTTTCATAACCTGTATTTTCCAGCTGTTCCAGAATATTATTAACAACGTCTTCAACGTTTCTTTCCCTTACAGGCCTGTAAATCATACCAGCCTGGCAGAATCGGCAACCTCTGCTGCACCCTCTGGATATCTCAGCAACAACCCTGTCCTGGATTACCGGAATAGAAGGCACCGGTGGGGAATGTACAGTAACATTTTCTGAAAATTCTGAATAAATTTTTCTTTTAACAGTTTTCCCCTTTTCCACAGCCGGTACATAGGTAAAATCAAATTTATGAAAAAATTCCAAACACTCCATTCTTCCGGACAATTTGGTATTTTTATATTCTGCACATACTTCTGTAAAAGCTTCATCCATCTCACCTATAAAAAACACATCAATAAATTTTTCTAAAGGTTTGGGATTCACTACACATGGTCCGCCGGCTACAATCACGGGAGCGCTGTCTCTCTCAACACTTAGCAAAGGAATGGATGAGTGCTTTAAAATGGATAGTACATTTGTGTAGGAAAGCTCATACTGTAGACTGAATCCTAAAATATCAAAATCACCAAGCGGTGTTTTTGTTTCAAGTGAAGTGAAAATACTTTTTCCAAGCTCTTTGATGGCATCCGGCCATGGCATAAAAAAACGTTCGGCGTACAGGTTAGCATTTTTGTTGAGATTTTCGTAGAGAATCTTAATCCCAAGATGAGACATCCCCACCTCATAAACATCTGGAAAAGCTAAACATATACGCAGCTTATCAGAGGGATTTTTATGCCACGTATTCATTTCACTGCCCAAATATCTTGCAGGCTTACCAACATTAATCAATTCTTTATAGTTCATATAGTTTCCTTTATTTAAAATTCCGCCGGTCTGTCGTATCTTCTCATGGAAACAGAATTTACAATACCAAGCATAGCCATAAAAGTTATCAGAGATGAGCCACCGTAACTTATAAGAGGCATAGGCAACCCCACCACTGGCATCAGCCCTATAACCATGGAAGCATTAACAAAAAACTGAAAAAAAAGAAAGCCGAAAACAGCAACGCAGATAATTTTAGCTGTTGGCTCCTTAGAATATGTTGAAATATAAATTATCCGTAGCAAAAGACCAAAAAACATGGTGAGAATAAAAGCAGCACCCAAAAAACCAAACTCTTCACCTATTACAGAAAAAATAAAATCAGTATGTTTTTCCGGTAAAAATTTCAGATGAGACTGAGTACCTTTCAGAAATCCTTTTCCGGCAAAACCGCCGGAGCCCACAGCAATTTTGGATTGAATTACATGATAGCCGGAACCAAAAGGATCAGATTCAGGATTCAAAAAAGAAATTACTCTGGATCTTTGGTAATCATGCATATTTGCCCAAATCACCGGGATACTAAGAAGAACAACCGTTAATATTATCGTAAACGTATACTTATTGATTCCTCTGTAAAGCAGTACTATCCCCCAAACCACAAGAAATATTAAAGCAGTTCCCAAATCCGGCTCCAAAAATATCAAAATTACAGGTATTAAAACGGGTAAAAATTTTTTTATAATTTCGTAAAAAGATAAATTATCCATGTTTATATCTTTGAAGATACGCCCAAGAACAATCACCCATATAACCTTGAAAAACTCTGACGGCTGGATACTGGTATTTCCAATATCAATCCATCTCCTTGCCCCCATATTCACATCGCCAAACATCAAAACATAAACCAATGATATCACGCCAATGATATATAAAAATAAAGAAGCGGAAATAAGTCTTTTATAGCTGATTGCAGAAAAAATCAAAAAAACTGCAACACCAAGAATACACCATATAATCTGTTTAATGTAGTAAGAGCTATAGGTCTGCATTTCCACATTATAGGATGCACTGTAAATAGCCATTATTCCTGAAAGAAGAATGACAACAACCAAAACAAACAGAACATAATCGAAATTTTTAATATGTCTTTTATCAATCTGAAACATAACCCATTTTCACCATTTTATTAATAAGTGCCCCGGCTGATGAAGCTGCACTTTGGCTTCCGGAACCTCCGTGCTCTATCATGGAAACAACAACATATCTGGGATTTTCCACCGGAAAAACTCCACCAAACCATGCATGGTCCTGAAAACGCTCCGGCAAATCTTCATCTTCATATTTTTCATATTTTTTCAAACTCACAACCTGCGCCGTTCCGGTCTTTCCTCCTATGTTTATATCGTTTACCCTTGCTCTGTAAGCTGTCCCCCTATCACCGTAGACTGCTCCAAAAACAGCTTCCAGTAAAATTTTCTTTGTGGAATCTTTAATAGGCACCCTGTTAATAAGCTCCACCGGCTTAGGTTCAAAATCATCCCCGGAGCCAATACCTTTGACAACACTGGGCTTATAAATGTTTCCACCGTTAAAAATACCGCTTAACATAACAGCCACCTGCAAAGGTGTTACGTTGGTATACCCCTGTCCTATCGAAGTAATAACTGTTTCTCCAGGATACCATGGCTGGGAATATGCTCGTTTTTTCCAGCTTCTGTCAGGAAATAATCCGCTCTTTTCATTTGGCAGGTCTATACCTGTTTTTCTCCCCAGATAAAAATTTTTGGCGTAGTCACTGATAACATCAATACCAAGTTTCAGCCCCACATTATAATAATATATATCGCACGATTCCACAATAGACCGTTTTAAATCCACGTCTCCATGACCATATTGTTTCCAGCACCTGTACTTATACGCTCCATATCTGAAAACACCGTCACATCTAAAGGTATCGTCCACTTCCACTTTATCTTCTTCAAGAGCAGCTGTTGCCATCAACAGTTTAAAAACGGAACCGGGGGGGTACAGACCTTCTATTGCCCTGTTCATCATAGGCTTTGATAAACTTTTATTGAGAAATTCCCAATAATCATTTCCTATATAAGGTACAAACCTGTTAAGATCATAACTCGGGGATGAAAACATTGTTATTACATTATTATTCATGATATCCAAAACTACCATGGTACCCTTTTTGTTTTCCAATAGATCCATAACAAATTTCTGCAGCTTAAGATCTATGGATAAAACAACATTTTTACCGGGTGTGGGAGGTTTGGTCTTAATAGTTTTAACAACCTGACCAAGACTGTTTACTTCTACCTGTTTTGCACCATTTTTCCCTTTCAGTTGGCTTTCATACTCCCTCTCAATGCCTGTTTTACCAATCAAATCACCTGCCATATAGTTTTCATAACGATTAAGCTCTCTGTCATTTATTTCACCCATATAACCCACTATATGACTATAAGCAAAACCATCTGTATAGTTTCTTACTGTGTCCATATCTATGCGTATACCAGGATAATCCTGTAAATGTTCATACAGGTAGGAAACTTCTGAAAAATCAAGCCCGCGGTATACAATGACAGGATTATAGTAATAGCTTTTTGTAACTTTTTCCTTAACAGCTTCAACATCAATATCAATAATTTTCTTTATTTTTTCCAGTAAATTATCCAGATTTTTTGTGTCTTCCCTGATTATACTCAAATTATAACTGGGGGCATTTCTCACCAAAATGCGGCCTTCTCTATCTTTTATAAAACCCCGTTGGGCTTTGACCCGAAGAATTCGTATTCTGTTATCTTCCGATAATTTTTTGTATTTCTCGTATGAAAGTACCTGAAGAAAATACAACCGAAAAACAAGCACAGAGAAAAAGAGTACTGTAATAATTATGAGAAGCAATGAGCGTCTTTTGTACTTTAAGAGGATATTATCGTCAAGAAAGCGAAACAGCATAGTTAAAATCCTTTAAAAACAGTACAAGAAAAAATAGTATAGAATTAATCATCACAGGAAAGATAAAAAGGCTCAACTCACTTTCCGAAGTCAGGCCGCTAAAAATCACAAACAAAACTACATACAGGGAATATGAAAGCAGGGAATATAAAAATTTTACAAAAATATTTTCATAGTGCAACATTCTGATAAACAACTCTTTTAGGAAAAAGAACAGGATAAGGCTAAATACTGAAATACCGAAAACACCCATAACAACAAAATCATTAAAAAAACCTATTAAAAGAGCATGCGGAATCAAATTGCTGTGATTTATTTCATGCTCAATCATAAAATAAATCAGCAAAGGATAGCTGATAGAAGTCAGGATTCCATCTACCGTTAAAACAAAAACATAACATATAATTAAAATTCCCAACAGTTTAACATATCTGTTTTTAATCATTTCTAACAACTAAAACATTTTCAAGTTTGTAAAAATCAACATTCTGCTTAACAAAAACCTTTTGAAAAATCCCGTTAACGGATTCAACAGTTTTTTTAGCTTTCCCTATGGGGATACCTTTTGGATACAACCCCCCAAGCCCTGAAGTAATAAACAAATCATTTTCTTTGACATCGTCAAGCTTGTCATAAAAATCCACAACAAGACCACCTTCTCCATCGCCGCTTAAAACACCTACAGTCCGGGTATTAAAATTCATCACACTCACATAGTTATTTACGTTTAAAATAACACTTACCCTGGATGAGTTATAGTAAGTTTCCACAACTTTTCCCACCAGACCTTCAGAGCTTATAACGGCATCATTGACCTTTATGCCCTCTGATTTTCCGGAATCAATAATAATGTATTTCAAATAACCGTCAATATTTCTGCCTATAACATTACTTGCAACAGTTTTAAAATCATATGCTTTTTTAAAGTTCAGTAGTTCTTTAAGACGCTCATATTCATTAAGCTTCTCCTTAAGGATACTGTTTTCAAACTGTAAATTTCTGACTTTTTTTCTGAGATCTTTATTGGCATCTTTAACACCGACAAGATAAATGTAATCACTATATAAGTCACTGAAAAACGTCACTGTTTTATTACTGTAATATAATACAGGATTTAAAATATTTCCCACAATGCCTTTAAATACCCTGTTGGATTCGGGTACTTTCACCTGCAGAAGTATCAGAAGAAATAAAAGTAATATAAAAATTATATATTTCTTTCTGGAAAACATCAAACCACTGATACTTTCTTAAGCAATTCCAGCTCATCAAGAGCTTTTCCGGCACCTATGGCAACTGCCGTTAAAGGGTCGTCAGAAACTATTATCGGAAGGCCTGTTTCATGGGATAATCTTTTGTCAAGACCTTTCAACAGAGCGCCGCCGCCTGTACTTACTATCCCCCTGTCAACAATATCAGCAGCCAACTCAGGCGGTGTTTTTTCCAAAGCAACTTTTACAGCCTCCACAATCTTCACCACTGCATCATCAAGAGCTTCTCTTATTTCACCCTCACTAATCTCTATTGTTTTGGGAATACCGTTAACAAGATCCCTACCTTTAATTTCAATACTCATCTCTTCCTCGGCAGCAAATGCCGAGCCTATCTCCATTTTTATTTTCTCAGCCGTCCATGTTCCTATCAGCAGGTTGTAACGTCTCTTGATATAGTTTACAATTGCCTCATCCATTTCATCACCGCCAACCCTGACAGAATTGGTATAAACAATTCCGGATAACGAGATTACAGCAACCTCTGTTGTTCCCCCGCCGATATCCACTACCATATTACCGGAAGGCTCCTGTATGGGAAGTCCAGCCCCAATAGCTGCAGCCATAGGCTCCTCTATAAGATACACTTCCCGTGCTCCGGCCTGTATAGCGGAATCTTTGACAGCGCGTTTTTCCACCTGGGTAACTCCGGAAGGAACACAAATAACAATCCTCGGTCTTACCAGAGATTTTCTGTTGTGAACCTTGGTTATGAAATACCTCAGCATTTTCTCGGTAACTTCAAAGTTGGCTATAACACCATCTTTCATAGGCCTAATCGCCACAATATTTGCCGGAGTACGGCCAAGCATATTTTTGGCTTCACTGCCCACAGCCAAAATTTCCTTGGTATCATTATTAATGGCAACAACGGAAGGCTCACTACATATAATACCCTTCCCTTTTACATAAATCAGTGTATTAGCCGTACCTAAATCTATAGCAAGATCATTTGAAAACATACTGAAAACTTTACCGAAAACCATTGGGATTCCTCCAATATTTTAAATAAGACAAGGTATAGCAAAACTTAAGAAGCTATTCAATACAAAACAACAGCAGAAACAATGTTTTTTATACAAATTTATATTTCAATAATATCTGCACTGTTTTTATCAGTGTCAATCACTGCAAAAGAAGCTTTATCACTCATGTAACCGGCTAAAGTGCCAGGATTCAGTATTATCTGACTCCCGTTTCTTCTTAACCCGGCAGAGTGTGTATGACCGTACAACACATAATTTACATCTTCTTTTATATATTCCACCAGCACAGGCTCGTGGAATATGGCAAATTTGAAACCATTTATATCCTTCACAACCGGACCTTTCACAATTTTAGCCCCGGAAAAATCAGATAATCCCATAATTTCACCGTCATTATTCCCATATACACCAAAATAAGGCATTTCCAGTTTATTAAGCAGAGTAACAGCAAACGGCGAAACAATGTCACCACAGTGGAAAATATAATCAAAACTGTTTTTGTTAAAAAAATTTACAATGTGGGCAAGGTTATCCATATGGTCATGGCTGTCAGCAATTACACCTATTTTCACAAACGCACCCCTTTAACAATGTTGTATACAATTTCGTATTGTAATACAATATACTTTTATGTATAACATGTCAAAAATCATAATCAACATAAAGTCCATTTTCAGGAGAGTTTTTATATGGAAAAACATAGAGTTCAAAAACTTGAACAACTTAAAAGTTATGGGGTTACACCATATGTAAACACGTTTAAAATTCCATTTTCATCAAAGGAAATTAAGGAGAAATACTCTGATTCGGATAAAAATGAGCTGCTTAATGCAAAATACAGATTCAGCATTGCCGGGCGGGTAATGTCAATCAGAGAATTCGGAAAAGCTGCTTTTATTACGATAAAAGACAGAACCGGCGATTTTCAGGTTTATTTAAAGAAAGGTGAAATAAGCGAAGAGGAATATAAAGTATTCAAAGCCACAGATACAGGAGATTTCATAGGAACATCGGGGTTTTTATTTAAAACCAAAACTGGTGAACTCACTTTATTTGCCGAATCTTATAAAATTTTAACAAAATCACTCAGAGACCTCCCGGAAAAATGGCATGGGCTCAAAGATGTGGAGAAAAGATACAGACAGAGATACACCGATCTCATTGTCAACGAACATGTAAAGGATATTTTTGTCACCCGCAGTGCAGTAATAAAGAGAATAAGGGAATTTTTCAACAAACGCGACTTTCTGGAAGTGGAGACTCCCATGATGCAGCCCATTGCAGGCGGAGCGACAGCAAAGCCATTTGTGACACATCACAATGCACTGGATATGAAGCTGTATTTGAGGATTGCGCCTGAGCTCTATTTGAAAAGACTTGTTATAGGTGGACTGGAAAAGGTTTACGAGATTAACAGGAATTTCAGAAATGAAGGTGTGTCCACCAGGCACAATCCTGAATTTACCATGATTGAGTGGTATATGGCATACGCCGATTACCATGATATGATGTCTCTGACTGAAGAACTGATAAACGATGTTTCAGCTAATGTGCTCGGAAAAACTACTATCGAATACAACAATGAAACTATATCACTAAAAAGGCCATGGCCCAGACTTACACTGGAGGAAGCAATAGAAAAGTATGCGCATATTGACAGGAAAAAACTTTCTGACTTTGAGTCGGCAAAACAAACGGCACAGGAAAACAGTATAAAAATAGATGAATCATGGGGTAAAGGAAAAATAGTGCTGGAGATTTTCGAAGAACTTGTTGAGGAAAAACTTATACAGCCCACTTTTATCATTGATTATCCCAAAGAGGTATCCCCCCTTTCGAAATCAAAAGCAGATGACCCGGAAACTACTGAAAGGTTTGAACTTTTTATTGCCGGCTTTGAAATGGCAAACGGTTTCAATGAGCTTAATGACCCTATTGATCAGAAAGAACGTTTTGAAAAACAGGTTCTGGCTAAGGATGCCGGGGATGAAGAAGCTCATTTGATGGATAAGGACTTTTTAAGAGCCCTGGAATACGGTCTTCCCCCCACAGCCGGAGAAGGCTTGGGTATTGACAGGCTTATAATGCTTCTTACAAACAGTAAATCTATAAGGGAGGTGATTTTATTTCCGCACATGAGACCGGAAGATGATTATGATGAATGAGAGCATATTTTATACCCATATTAAAAATGAGAGGTTGGCAAAACAAATAAAAATTCTGGTCCAATACACAAAAGAGTTCTCTGTTGATGACTTTAAAAAATGTAAGGAAGAAAATATTATAATTGAATACTCTCCGGAAATGTTTGAAATTATTAACGAACTCCTTTTTAAAGAAAATAACCTTTTAATAATTGCATCCGAAAAACACTTTGCAGACATATACAAATTCAGCAGCAAGTTTTATTTTTTTTACGTAATATTAACCAATAATTACGAGTCGGAAAAACTTTATCTTAATTTAAATCTTTTTAAGAACTGGTGTGACAAACATTCTCAGTATAAAAAAACTATAAATGAACTGGAAGATAAAATCTTTGATGTTGCCTTTGCCACAACCGATTTAATGGAAAAGAATGAAGAAATGGAAGATCTTATTTCCAAGGATGGTTTAACAAAATTGTACAACCATTCATTTTTCAAGGAGCGATTGGCGGAAGAGTTCAATAAAAGCAAACGATACGGCAATAACTTTACCCTGGCAATTATGGACCTGGATTTTTTTAAATCTGTTAATGACAGATTCGGGCACCTTAAAGGTGATGAAATTTTAAAAGAATTTTCACACTGTATAAAAAGGAACATAAGAAAATCAGATTTTCCTGCAAGATACGGCGGAGAGGAATTTGCAATTATTTTTACGGAAACAGAGCATGATAAAGCCAAAGTAGTGGTAAGTCGAATACTTGAAGAATTTTCTTCCATAAAGTTTTCCAGCAAGCCAGCTTCAGATAAGCAACCAGACAATGGAAAAGACGGCACTGGGTTCTCCGTAACATTCAGTGCAGGCATAGCAAGCTACTGTGACAAATACCAAACAGCCGAAGAAATACTCTTAGCTGCCGATAATGCTCTGTACAAAAGTAAAAAAACCGGCAGAAATAAAATTACAAGCGTATAATTCTATCCACTCACAAATCTTCTTCTTTTGTGGTGTACTCTTCGGGCAAAGAACATTTTTCAACCATATCAAACGGAACGGGGTAACGAATACCGGCCTTATGAGTCATAAGCAGCCCTTCAGCAACCTCTTCACACATACTGAAAGGAAATGCCACAACCAACTCATAGTCTTGAGCCATAGCAAATCTTCTGTCACCTAAGCAGGGAATTTCTATAGTCGGCTTTGATGTATTTATCACACCGGCAACACCTCTGGAGCATACACCTGCATCACCGGAAGATTTCATAACGAATTCACCACCTTCTCTATATAAAAATGCCTGTACAAACCTCATAGCCTGGGCGGAATTAACGTAAATTACCACGGCCTCCGGCTTGATACCCTCAACAGGCCTTTCCAAAGAGAAAGTAAGAACCCCTTTACTTCTGAAATCAACCCTGGGCATGTTTTTCTGCATATTTGCCGCCGCCGTTATATCCTTCTGGTACACATTCCAATTAACTTCCCCGCTAATAACCCTGTCCGGAGTGTCAATAAGACCACAGCAAGAAGCCCCCAACACACAAAAACTATCTTTTGCAGTAATATAAGTAGACCAGTTGTAATATCTTGAGTAAGCAATTTGTTGGCATATATTTATTTTTTTGTTCTTCACCTTCACCTTGCCGGAAAATTCCTCATCTCTGAACAGTTTAACACCGACAGGATTATTCTGAAGTCTGACTGTTTTGTTCAAAGTCTCAAGAAATTCTTTCATGATTCCTCTCCATACTCTACTAAAGCTTTCAGCAAATCCCCCAAAGAAATAATGCCAACAAGCTCTCTGTCTTTTAAAACAGGTATTCTATGTATATATTTTTCCAAAAAAATCTTTGCCACTTCCACCAATTTATAATCAGGCCCCACTGTTATCGGGGGAGTTCCCATAACTTCTTTCACCGGTGGGTCAGTAAGCTCCTGAACATCAATCAAAGGTATTTTATCTGCATCGTTTAATATATCGGGTAATCTACTCATCATATCAGATTCACTAAAAACACCAACTACTTCTCCTGCACTGTTCAAAACAGGTAAACCGGTAATGCCATGTTTACGCAATCGTAAAGTGACCGTTCTGATACTTTCATTCTCCTGTGCCGTTATCACAGAAGTGGTCATAACCTCTTTTACCTTGGTTTTCATCTTACGCCGTACCTCCACAAAATAGCATCATCTGACTATTGCTATTTAATCTATAGCCATAATCAAACATTGTCACAATAGTAGATGATTATACTTATTTTGTAAAGCTAATTTTTACTAACCCTCTCTCAACCAATATACCAATACACCAATATTCCACTCAAAATAACACTCTGATACCAGCAAAAGTTATAAAAATGAGAAAGCATCAAAAGTTTTGCTGATATTTTTTACGATTTACATCTGAATGGCAATCTCTTTAAGCATATCCCTTAAAATCTCACCATCCGGGGATTTAGGCAAAGCCCGTGTAAATTTTATTTCATCAGGCAAAACAATTTCACCTATCTCAGAGATTATAGTCTCCCTTATTTCCCTCACAGTAAGATCGTAATAACTTTCTTCCAACGTTTTCTTTAGAACACAAAAGGCAACCAGCATATCACCGCGTTTTTCGTCATTTATATTAATGACTGCAGCATCAAGAACCAAAGGATGTTTTTTAATAGCTGCCTCTATTTCTCTAAAACTAAGGCGTTTGCCACCTATGTGCATAACGTCATCCATGCGCCCCGTCAGTATTATACTCCCGTCCTCCGTAAACTCAGCTCCGTCACCGGTTTTAAACAAATATTCTCCCCCAACTTTTTTCCAGTAAATATTTTTATACAAATCATTGCCGTTAAATATTTTACTACAAAGAGAAGGTGTATACCTGCTTAGCATAAGCAAACCTTTTTTCCCGGTATCCTCAATGACATCATCGGAAAATTCATCATACAGAACCGGTTGGATACCCGGTAATGGTTTTGAAACATTGGAAAAATCCACTTCTGAAAACCCCGGTATATTGGCAGCAAGAGCACCACCAGCTTCAGTAAGTGAATATACATTTATTATAGGCTTATTACTGAAAAGTATTTTTTTAAAAACCCATTCCACCAAATCTTCAGGAGCTTTTTCACCTCCGGTTGCAACAAGTTTTATACTTTTTAGCTTCCTGTATATACTTCTTTTCTGAGCGGCATTCATAATAGATTTCAATATAGTCGGTGTTGTATAAAATTTTGTTACCTGAAATTTTTCACATATATCATAAAATCTCTGAGCATTATTAATATCAAGCGTATCCTCAAAGACCAGTACAGTTTGGCCTGCCATAAGGGGGCCGTAAACTCCGTACGTATGTCCGGAAATCCAGGAAATATCAGCAGTGGACCAGTATGTATCCAGATTGGTGGGATCAAAAATCAGTAAATAACTAAAATACGTCCAGAGTAAATATCCGGCACAATTGTACACAAGGCTTTTGGGTACTTTAAGATTTGTAGAGGTGTACATCATAAATAAAGGGTCATTCGATTCATAATATACATTTTCAATACTTTTGGCGGAGGAAAAATCTTCATCACTGATCAGATCATGATACCATAAATCCCTCAAGGGTTTCATGTGCACCCTTTTTTCACTTCTCTGCACAACAATACAATGTTTGGGAGAATAGGAAGCTTTCCCAATGGATATATCAACTTTATTTTTAATTTCTCTTTCAGAACCTGTCTGGCTAATATCACAGCAAATTATAAAATCAGGGGCACAATCATCTATACGCTCAGCAAAGGCTTCAGAAGAATAACTGTGATGATAAACCACATGAACTGCACCGATTCTAACGCAGGCAAGCATACTGATTACAAGCTCAGGAATATTTGGCATATAAATAAAAACCTTGTCCCCTTTGCTAACTCCTAACTTTTTTAAAGCGGAAGCAAATTTCATTGTTTCGGAGTACAAAGACTGATAAGTATATATTCGCTCGGTATGGTCACTTCCTTTCCAGATAAGGGCTGCTTTGTTTTTTGTAGCACTGTCCAAATGCTTTGAAAGTATATTGTAAAACGGATTAATCATCCCGTCGGCAAACCATTTATATAACGGAGCATTAGAATCATCAAAAACTTTTTTAAAATCTTTTTCCCAAAACAATAAATCCCTGGCCAAATCAACAAAAAAATCCGGAATTTTCTTTGACTTTTCATAAATTTTCTTTATATCATCAGAAAGATAATTAGACCTTTCATACATCATATTCACATGGGTTAACTTTTTGCTAAGCATACTTATCCTCCTTTAAATTGAAGTTTTATTTTAAGTTCATTTTATACCAAGTCAAGTTTTTTAAGAATTTCTCTTCTACAACTCTGATGGATTTGCTAATCATTTTTTACTCACAAACTGCAAAGTGTATACTGTATATTGTATACACTGTTCTAATTTTTTTATATTTCAATAACTTACTCATAAATAACTATATTTGTTTGGAATATGCATTATAAAAAAAGTATTGACAGTGTAAACGACAGAAATATCTGACAACCCAATTGTAAAATAAATAATAATCAGAATATCTATAGCAAATCTCATATACATAGACACATCTCATATATTATTAGTAGAATGAGCTTTTCTGGAACTAACAAAAAAAAAAAAAAATATCGATTGACATATCTAAAACAATGTATTACTTTATTGAAAATTTGGAAGAGGTATTTTATAGTGTAAAAGGAGGTGATCAGGCAAACTAACTTTTTTGCAACATGTTTTTTTTAAAAACTTCAGAGAGGTGTATTTATGGACAAAGAACGTATGGAGGAATATTGGAAGCGAAACCTGAAAATTATTGGCTACATATTAGTGGTATGGTTTCTCGTTTCCTATGTTGCTGGAATTTTAATCGTGGACTGGCTGAATAACATTCAGATTGCAGGAGCCAAGCTGGGGTTCTGGTTTGCTCAGCAGGGCTCAATTATTGTGTTTATCGCGCTCATCTTCATCTACTGTAAAATTGTCAACAACCTGGACAGAGAATTTGATGTTCTGGAAGAATAAGGGGGATATTATATGAGTACACAGATATGGATCTATTTTTTTGTTATTCTAACTTTCGGGCTTTACATCGGTATAGCTGTTTGGGCGCGTGCAGGCAGTACTAAAGACTTTTATGTTGCCAGCGGTGGTGTCCATCCTGTAACAAACGGTATGGCGATTGCTGCTGACTGGATGTCCGCGGCTTCTTTTATATCGATGGCAGGCCTTGTTGCTTTTATGGGTTACGGCGGTTCCGTTTTTCTCATGGGCTGGACAGGTGGCTTTGTTCTTCTGGCTACACTTTTGGCGCCGTACCTTAGAAAATTCGGCAGATATACTGTTCCGGATTTCTTCCGGACAAGGTATTACTCCAGGGTAGCTACAGCTGTTGCTGTACTTTGCCTTCTTATAGCTTCATTGACTTATATTATCGGTCAGATGACCGGTGTCGGTGTAGCTTTTTCAAGATTTCTGCAAGTTTCCAACACAGTCGGTATATTAATCGGTATGATTGTTGTTTTCTTTTACGCTGTTTGGGGTGGTATGAAAGGTATTACCTATACACAGGTGGCACAGTACTTAGTAATGATTATCGCCTATACAATACCGGCAATTTTCATAGCATTTCAGATAACAGGTAATCCCATACCCCAGTTGGGTCTTTGGTCAGGATATGAAGAAACAAGTGCTTTTCTTTTAGAAAAACTGGATTCTGTTGTTAAAGGATTGGGTTTTAATGAGTACACCACATATTTCAGGCTAAGCAAAACAAATATGTTCTTTTACACCCTATCACTTATGATAGGTACAGCTGGTCTGCCTCACGTTATTATGCGTTTCTTTACAGTTGCCAAGGTTAAAGACGCCCGATTGTCAGCAGGCTGGGCACTTCTGTTCATCGCTGTACTTTACACAACATGTCCTGCTGTTGCTTCTATGGCAAGACTTAACCTTCACGCAACAGTTAACAAAGCTACACTGCAGGACAACGGAGACTTTTTTGCACCCGGCAACAGTCTGGTTTATGAAGACAGACCTCAGTGGATGAAAAACTGGGAAATAACCGGTCTGCTCAGCTGGGAAGATAAAAATAATGACGGGCGTATACAGTACTACAATGCAGGCACAAGCAACCAGTCAATTCTGGATAAAGCTGCAGCTGCAGGTTGGGAAGGCAATGAGCTTACCGTTAACCGGGATATTATAGTTCTTGCTAACCCTGAAATTGCTAAACTACCCGGATGGGTAATAGGTTTGGTTGCTGCCGGTGGTCTTGCTGCCGCGCTGTCTACCGCTGCAGGACTTTTACTCGCTATATCTTCCGCTATATCCCACGACCTTATTAAAGGCATGATAAAGCCTGATATGAGTGAAAAGGGTGAACTTATGGCAGGAAGGATAGCTATGGCACTGTCCGTACTTTTTGCAGCATACCTGGGGCTGAATCCTCCTGACTTTGCTGCCGGTACCGTTGCTATAGCTTTCGGTTTGGCAGCCAGTTCACTGTTCCCTGCTCTTATGATGGGGATATTCAGCAAGACAATGAACAAAGAGGGAGCAATTGCCGGGATGTTGGCTGGTATCGGTTTTACAATGATATATGTTTTCGCCCATAAAGGTTTCTTCTTTATTCCTGGTACGGAATTTTTAGGACTCTTTGGTGGAAAACCTAATTTTATATTTGGTATAGAACCAAACGCTATCGGAGCAGTTGGTGCTATCATAAACTTTGCCGCGGCGTTTATTGTGAAAAATATGACTCAAAAAGTACCTGATGATATCGCTGAAATGGTTGAGAATATCCGTTATCCGAAAGGATCAGGCGAAGCCAGAGGGCACTAAAACCGATCTTAATTAAAAGGCTTCCCTTTTCAAGGGAAGCCTTTTTTTATTAAATTATTTTCAAAATTTTAAAATTGTGATATTGATGTCTTGCCAACACTTAAATACTGTTAATAATATAAGCTTAGGAGAGTAATGTGTTAAGAATTGACCCTTATGTAATAATGGCATGGATACTATTCGGCGCTCTTTTTCCAATATCTTATTACTGGCTGAAAAATGCATATAACATATTTATAAAAAAAGATTACTCTAATGTTGCCCTAAAGGGAGGCAACCCACCGAATAATCCCAAAAAATGGGCACCTTTTTCAGGATTATTAAATCTTTTAGCTGGGATTGCAATTGTCTGGGCAATTATAGGTGCTTTACCTTTTGGATTTGTATATCCATTTTACAAATGGACAGGTATAGCTGGCGTTACAATTTGGTTTAAAATATTTGGAGAATACATACTAAAAACTCATGCACATCCGTTCTGGGATAACAAGAAGAAAAAAAGCAAATCCAAATAGCGGAGACATATATGCCTGTATTAAATCACATTAAAAATGTAGAACCTTTTAAAAATCTTCCGGAAGAAATATCCGAATTATTAAGGGATAAATGCAAATCCAAAACATATCCTGAAAACCACATTGTTTTCTCTCAGTATGACGAACCCACAGGATATCTTTACTTTATAGATAAAGGGTTGGTGGAAATTTTTTCCGAAACCAACGAAGGAGTGGAGATTGCAGTGGATTACAGAAGTGAGGGGGAATATTTTGGATGGACCCCCATTTTTGCCAGTGAAAACTACTCCGCAGGCGCCCGAACGCTTAAGGAAACGGAATGCCTTCTTATTCCAAAGGAGCTGATTCTTGAAATTGCAAGAAAATACCCTATTGTCAGCAATTATTTCAACAAAGCAGCCTTTTCCAGAATCCGCAAATTATATAAAGAGGTTGTGAAAAGTCATGATATAGACCACTCAATACACACAGATGCCTACCCTTTTCAGAAAAAAGTTTCGGAAATAATGACTCCTGAGCCTGTAGCAGTTTCACCGGAAACCACAGCGGGTGAAATAGCAGCAATTATGACAGAAAAAGGAATCAGCTCAGTGCTGATTTATGATGACTCTGAAAACTTAACAGGAATAGTCACTGAAAGGGATTTGGTTACAAAAATTATGGCAAGAGAGGATGATAAATGTTTAAAAACCATCAAAGCCAAAGAATTTATGACCAATGATCCTTATTATGTAAATTCTAATGAATATATGTACGAAGCTGCAGCTTTTATGCTAAGACACAATATTCGCCACTTACCGGTGCTAAATAACAATAAAATCACGGGAATTATTTCCATAAGAGATTTGATGCGCTTTCGGAGCCAAAAATCTGTATTTTTGGTAGGCAAAGCTAAAGAAGCAAATAGCGTAGAAAACCTGAAACGGATAAAAGAAGAGATAGTTTCAATAGCAAAAGCTCTGCTTGTTGAAAACCGATCACATGTAGAAACAATGGAAATTATATCATACATTCACCACAATATAATAAGAAGATGTTTTGAACTTATTTATGATGAAATGATTAAAGAAGGTTATAAAGATCCTGAGATAAATTACTGTTTTATGATTATGGGCAGTGGCGGCAGAAAAGAAATGCTTTTAGGACCTGATCAGGATAACGGTTTAATTTTTGAAAATTATCCAAAAGAAAAGGAACAGCAGGTTTTAGACTTCTTTATACCACTTTCTGAAAGATTAACAAAAGCACTGGCATACATTGGATACCCCCTCTGTAAAGGTGGAGTTATGGTGAGTAACCCCAAGTGGAGAGGAAATCTGGATGAATGGAAAGACAGAGTGGCATTGTGGATTAAAACTCCGGAGCCACAAAGAGTAAGGTATTCCTCTATCTTTTTCGACTTTTTCCCTTTAATTGGCGATTCTACATTGTTGAACAACCTTAAGAACTTTATTCTCAAAACAATTCAGGATGATATGCTCTTTTTGTACCAAATGATGCAATTGGATTTTAAGCACAAAGTCCCTTTTGGCTTTTTGGGGAGATTTGTTACATCAACTGAAGAAGAGCATAAAGGAAAATTGTCAGTAAAGGAGAATGGCAGTATATTTATTGTGGACTGTGTCCGTATGTACATGCTCAAGCACAATACTTATGCTAATACAACATTGGAAAGACTGGATAAACTTGTGGAAAAAAAAGTATTCAATAAAGCTACAGCTGAACATATAAAAGCTGCTTTTGAATATTTTACGTATATTCGATTAAAAAACGAAATTAAACTAATAGAGCAGGGTAAAAAACCAGATCATTATTTGGACCCATATGAATTACCCAAAAATGAGCAGGAACTTTTAAAAGAAGCCTTTAAAGTGGCAGATAAACTGCAGGATTCCACCAAAAGGCACTTCAGTAAAATAATAGGGATGTAACATTCAATACAGGATATGAAAATAATGCACAACCACACCCAGTGTAAAAAAGCGTATAACCCGCGGAATTATACCAAATATCATAAATTTAGAAATTTTAATTTTGAAAATACCAGCTATCCAACACATAGGTACGTAAGGTACAGGTGTTAACGCTCCCACACTAAGCGTAAATAAACCGTATTTGGCATAGATTTTTCTGTATTTTTTATAATTTTTCAATGTATGCAATTTGTTTAATCCAAAGTTACTGAATATCTTACCGAAAAAATAGCTGAAGAAACTGGCTAAAATACTTCCGAAAGAAGCGAAAAACGAAATACACAAAAAGTTCTTATCAAGTAAAATTCCACCTATTATTGTAATATCCGGGCCTATCGGTTGAACAAGAATATCTGTAAAAAAGCTGATTAAAAAAACAGCAAAAAAGCCATAGTTTTCCACCAAATCCAACATTTTTGTCTCAACGGTATAATAATTTAAGCTGACATAAACCATTGACACTATCATTCCCAGCAAAATCAAAGAGAAAAGAATCCTGATAAACCAATAAAGTTTCAGCATCTTTACAAAACAGCCTGCGCAAGAAAAATTGTAATAATAAGAGCAAAAGGATAAACAGCCGCATAGGCAACGGCTGGACGGCTGGAATCGCAAACATCTGTTGCCATGGAGAGTGCGGGTGTGGATGTCATACTGCCGGCAAAAACACCCAGGACATCAAGTACATTATATTTAAGCATTTTAAACATAACAAATGTAAAAACAAGAAAAGTTATCAAAAGAGATAAAACAGAAAATGACACCGCAACAAGACCTGTAATATCCATAGATGCCAGAAAATATTTACCTGCCTCCGTTCCGATTGTTGCCAGGAAAATAAGCTGTCCGAGTGTTTTCATTAAACTTGCGGAATGCGGCGACAATTGCCACACCAGCTTACCTGTCCTCCCCAGGCGTCCCAACACAAGTGCAGTAATAAGTATGCCACCGACAAAACTCAGTTTAAACTCACCCGCTCCGGGAATATTAAAAGGCATAAAACCGATTATCATGCCGATCACAATGCCCAGTGAAATTGGCAAAAAATCCCCAGCCGGAAAATTTAATAAATTATCCCCAATAAAATTTGTGACTTTTTTCTCAAATTTTTCCGGAACTGTAATATATAATTTATCGCCCAACATAAGAGTTAAGTGGGGGCCGGGATTGATATCAATTCCCGAACGTCTAACTTTTGAAATGCTTGCACCCATTGCATTTAGTTCTTTCAGATCACTTATTTTTTTCCCTACAACATTTTTGTTGGTAACCAGCAGACGCAAAACTTTCAGGTTATCATGAAAAGTAACTGTTTCGTTAACCTCTTCTCCCAGAACTACCTTGATTTTCTCCAGCTGATCAACAGTTCCCGTTACCCGGACAATATCACCATAGTGCATCGTATGATCCAGCTCCGATTCATCAATATCGTAGTCTGACTCAATTCTTTCTATATTGGTTTGAGTCATTTCCTGGACTTCGGATTTTGTTATATTTTGCCTTTTGAAATTTTCATTAGTAATTTTAAAATTTTTGGTAACAATAGGCGGATACATCTCTTTTAATGCTTCTTCATAGATACGTTTCTCGTAAGCAAGATCAAGTTTAAGCAATCGTGGGACAACTTTGGGATACATAATTGTCAGTATTATACAAAAAGGATAAACCACTCCGAAAATAACGGATATTGTAGGAGAATTGTTTACTTCCAGGCTGGCCGCCAGCGCAGGAGCACTGGTCATTGTACCTGTAAACATGCCCGATCTAACTGTATCATCAAAGCCGTAAATCCAAGAAAAAATTAAAATCTCGGCAAAAATCAAAACAATAAAACTGGTCGCTATTAAATTTAATTTTAGTCCTTTGTTTTTTATAGTCTCAAAAAATCCCGGCCCCGATTGTAACCCAATGGAATAAATAAAAATGGCAAGACCAAAATATTTGAATTCTTCAGGAATAACCACACCCAAATGACCTGCCGTAAGAGCTACAAGCAGTATAGCCGATACATCCAGTGAAAAACCTTTTATTTTGAAATTACCAATAATATATCCTGCGGTAATAATCAAAAAAAGGTGAAAAACCGAATATAAGTGCATAAATTCACACTAACTAAAAGCTTTTGTAAACATTTCAGTGAGTTCATCAACATGAGCGTTCAGATTCCAGTGCTGACCGGAAAAAACCCAGGTTGAAATAACTTCATCCAGCGTGCCGAAATACATTTCTCTGGCAAGATGTATATGTAAATTTTTCTTAAAGATTCCCTTAGCAATGCCGTCATTAATTACCGTTTCTATAATATTGAAATAGTTTTTCAGATGGAGCCTTACTTTCGTGCGCATTTCCTTATTCGGTTGTCTTAGTTCAACTTGCAGAACTTTCGCGAGATCAGGATTCTCACTCATAACTTTAAAGTGATGCCTAATAAGAATTTCAAGTTTTTTTTCCGTATCTTCAACACCTTTTATCTCACGTTTAGCCTTATTCACATAATCTTCCAGCTTGATTCTGAATATGGTAACAAGAATATCCTCTTTATTACTGAAATAGTTATATATGGTACCGTCAGCCACATCAGCTTCCGATGCTATATCTTTAATTTTTGCATTATGGAAACCTTTTTGACCGATAATCTTGATTGCTGCTTTTAAAATAACATCAAATTTTGGCATATTATTTCCCATTTTTTTTACCCAGTTGAATTGATCTGAGCGTAGCATTCTCTACAGCATTGATGAGTGTGGTTCGCAGCCCCCCCTGCTCCAAAGTATGAATACCGGCAATAGCCGTACCACCTGGAGATGTTACCATATCTTTCAGCCTTCCAGGGTGCATACCTGTATCTATTTGGAGCTTAGCAGCACCCATAACAGTCTGAGCCGCCAGCTTCATGGAAACATTGCGGGACAAACCCATTTTTACTCCGGCATCACTGAGTGCTTCTATTATCATAAATACATAAGCAGGTCCGCTTCCGGAAAGACCGGTAACAGCATCCATCTGGGACTCATCCACAATAGCAACAACCCCAACTGCTGAAAAAATCTCCTTTGCAATCCTTAAATCATCTTCGGAAACATTGGCACCTGGACATATCGCTGTGGCACCTTCCATAATCAAAGCCGGTGTATTGGGCATTGCACGTATAATTTTAAGGGAAGTATCGGTAAAACTATCAATATATTCTGTTGAAATTCCTGCTGCTATTGAAATAAAAAGCTTCTCACTTGTGAGAGAACTGTTTATCTCTTTTATCACTTTTTCCATTATTTGTGGCTTTACCGCGAAAATCACGACATCACATTCGTTAACAATTTTGTTGTTATCTTTGAATACAGTATTTATTCCGTATTCCGATTTCAAATTGTCAAGTTTCTCCAGATCAATATCGCTTGCATAAATATTGTTATCATTAACCAAATCTGCTTTCAAAATACCTTTAATCAGAACCGACGCCATATTACCAGAGCCTATAAAACCTATCTTTTTGTTACTGAGCATTGTTAGTCTCCCTTATCCAGTTACTTATTGCTTCAAAAACAAACCCTCTTTTGGGATTATCATCCAATGTAAGTACATGGGAAACGTCCTCATCAGAAATCAAAATTCGTTTTTTGCTGATAGCATCCAGTTTTTCAAAATACCGTAGAACACCTCTATAGTCAACAGTATCATCATTTTTAGCCTGCACCAGCAATAAATGTGAATTATACTCATATATATTATTTATAATGTATTTTTGCAACAGATAAAGCTGGTACATACCTTTTACAGGCCAGGCATCATAATAGTAATCTTTCCTGGATTCATCAAAGTCTTCTTTTCTATATTCATTTTTAAAAAGCTGTACAACCGGCACAAACCTGAATTTCCAGTCCTTTATTCTTATTGCAGGATTCAGCAGTACAATACCCTTCACATCATTGTAATATCCTGTAACAGAAGCAAGCAGTCCCCCGAGGGATTGCCCAACAATATAGACATTTTCACAACTGTTTTTTAACGCAAAATAGCCATATTTAAGGGAATCATACCAATCTTTATACTCAAATCTATTCATATTTTCTATATTTGTGCCACTTCCTGGTAAACGAACAGAATAAGTACTGTAACCTTTTTCATTAAGAAAGGATGAAAGATTCTGCATTTCATACGGTGTTCCTGTAAACCCGTGAATAAGAAGAATTCCCGTATCAGATTTCATATCAGAAAACAGGGGCATATTTTCATCTTTGGATACCCCTTCGGAAATACTTCTTTTTACATCAAGTTCATAAAGTTCATCAGGTGATACTTCAGATAGTGAAACAAAGGGTTTCAATCCTTCCCCCGATACATTTAAAAGATTTATAGAAATTGCAATAACAAAAAAAGCAACAATCCATGGCAACACAAACCATTTAAAAATAGTTTTCTTTTTATGTGAATACCAATTCAATTTTTGCCGTACTCTTTTTTGAACTTTTCAATATTAACCGATGTAATATCAGTTGAAATTATAAACTCCAAAAAATATGAAAGCTTGTCAAAAACCTCTTTGTCGATAACATGCTCTATTTTACATGCGTTATCCTCAGCCACAGCTTCATCCACATTCAGAATATTAGTAAAAAACCGCTTAATCGTCTTATGTTTGAAGTAAACTTCATCAGCATACTTCAAACCTTTATCCGTAAGAGTAACCTCACTATATTTATCATAGTTTATAAAACCCTTTTCAGCCAGAAGCTGAAGGGCATTGGTTACAGAGGATTTTTTCACTTTTAATTTGTCCGCAATATCTGTTGATCTTGCGGATTTATTTTCGGTTTGGAGCATATATATAGCTTCCAGGTAATCTTCCATACTGGTGGAAAGCTTTTTTACGGACATAATACACCTTTAATTGAAATATATTTAAACAGGTCATTATATATTATTGTTAGCATACACTAACTCAAATTCATTATAAAAACAATAAAAGATATAATTAAAGCTTTACTATTGTGACAGCCTGCCCACCTTCCTTAGTACCGGCTTCTCTATATGATTCAACTCTGGAATCATTTTTCAGATATTTTCTGATACCTTTTTTGAGAGTACCTGATCCCCTGCCGTGGACAACTGCTATCTCAGTAACACCGGCAAGCAAAGCTTTATCTATAAATTTATCAAGGATATCCCAGCCTTCCTCAACCGTTTTACCTATAATTACAAGCTCTCTGGCCACACCACCGGAAGACGGTTTGCTGATTTTAACCTTCTCTTTTTGGGAAATATTATCGCTTCCATCTATCTTCTTTCCTATAATATCTTCTCTGTTCATATTAACCCTGATACCGGAAAGTTCTATAAAGACTTTGTTTTCGTTAATCTCAAGAACTCTGGCTTCTTTTCCGTATTTTTCCAGAAAAACAACATCCCCCTGTTTCAGATTTTCCACAGGCTTTTGTTTCTGTTTCAATTGTTTCAGTTTATTTTCGGTTGCACTGATATCTTTTTCTATTTTTTCAGGAGCATATGAAACCTTCTTACTGTTAACCCTTCGTCTGAGTTTTTGAAGGAGTGAATAAGACTCTTCCAAAAGCTCCGACTCTTTCATCTTAAGCTTACGTTCCAAATTTTTCTCCCTATGTTCCAGTTCTTCTATTTTTTTACTTAAAAATTCTTCCTTTAGCCCCTGTTCGTATGCCCGGCGTTCCACTTCAGCCTTTAGTTCATTAACCTCTTCCAGCTTAAACTCAGCCTTGGAAAGACTGTCAGCAATAATATAATCTGCATCCTCAAGCACCTTACCGTCAAAACCAAGTTTTCTGGCAATAATAATAGGACTTGATTTCCCAACAACTCCAGGCAAAAGGCGGTATCTGGGAATAAAATTTTCGTAGTCAAAGTCCACAGAGTAAACCATAGCATTTGTATTTTTAACTGCATAATTTTTTATTTCGGAAAAATGTGTTGTAACAATTACTTTTGCTCCTTTGCTCAACAAATTTTTTATAATGGCAACAGCGAGCGCTGCACCTTCTCTGGGTTCGGTACCTGTGCCAACTTCATCCAGAAGTACCAGACTGTTTTCATCAGCAGAATCTATAATTTCTTTTATATTAACCATATGAGAAGAAAAAGTACTCAAATCAAGAATCAAAGATTGATGATCTCCTATATCAGCATAAACTGACCGAAAGTTTATCAGTTTTGCACTCTCTCCAAAAATAGGAAGACCACATTTGGCAATAACCGTATTGAGCCCCACCGATTTCAAAACAGCTGTTTTCCCTCCGGTATTAGGTCCTGTAATTACCGCAAGATTACATCCACCTGTCATTTCAAAATCCACCGGTACGGATTCATCTTTTTTCATTAGATATATAAGCGGATGATGCACATCTTTAAATACAATATCTTCACCAAATTCAGGGAAAATTACATCTGTATCTTTAAATAAAAGTGCAGTTTCAAGGTAAAAAACAATCTCCGTATAAGCAGTTACAGTGGAAGTAACTTCATAAATATGTGATTTTATAGAAGAAAGAATATTCTGCAATATTTTTAAAATTTCTTCCTCTTCCTCTGATTTCAACTTTTCAAAGTAGTTATTCATATCCACAGCAGAAGTGGGCTCAACATATAACGTTTGACCGGTATTCGAAGAGGAATAAACAACACCGTTGAAATATTGTCGGAAATTTGATTTTACAGGTATCACATACCTGCCCTTTACTTCTTTTATAACCTGTTCCTGAACAAATTTCTCCGCATTACCTGAAAAAATTATTTTATTAAGGTGGTCCATAAGCTTTTTTCTTGTAATTTTTAGAGAAGATCTTGTCTGTTTAAGATTAGGACTTGCGCCATCCTTGACTTTACAGTCAAAAGTTATTTTACTGTCTATATCTTCCAGCAAATCACCAAGACTGTATATATCTTTTAGAAAATCCCTGAGCACATCACAATGATTGCTTTCCAGCAATGTCTTCTTTGTTTTAGACACTTCTTTGTGAAAATCTCTGAATGTTGCAATATCTTCCACTGTGAAAGAGGCATAAGGATCTTTTAGCTTACCGTAAAAAGCAAAATAATCATCGTCCCGGGGTAATTGTAAAGATATAATTCCGGTAAGAAAAAAAGCTTCTTTGATATATTTTTGTTTTTTTTCTATAACAGAAAGACCTTCAGAGGGCTTCAGCTCAGCCAGTTTCTTTCTGCCAAAACAGGTCGTGAAATGCTTATCCAGAATTTCTTTATACTGTGAAAATTCAACACTTTCAGAAAAAAACATATAATTTACTGGAAAGGGTTCTCCCTTTTAGATTTGGGTAGTTTGTTAAGCATATCGAATACAAAAGGTGTTATTTTTACAAGATTCTGAGAGATTACTGATGACCTGATACTCTTGCTAAAAGCCGAGTTGGCCGGTGTAATCGTCAGCATAAAGGAAAGTACCAATCCCACAATAACCGCTGATTTAAAAGCTCCGAAAGCAAACCCCCCTGTTTTATCAGCCCAACCCAGCTGAATAGCTCTAAAAAATTTTGAAAGCAGCTTACCGGCAAAAAACACCACTATGTATACTAGCAAAAATGCCAGAACAAATCCGAGTCCTTCGGAAACTGTATCTGAAAACCCCAAAAAAATAAAAATTTCAGAAATAGGCTGATATATTTGAAAGGACATGACATATCCCAATATCAGTCCTAAAATTCCGAAAACCTCATTCACCAGACCTTTTAAAAGACCTTTTACAGCGAAAAAACCTATTATAATAAGAATAACAATATCAGTTATCTGCATCAAAAGCCTCTTTTACCATTTTACTGACTAATTTACCATCGGCTCTGTTGCCCACTTTAGCCATTACCGCTTTCATAATCCGTCCAAAGTGTTTTTTATCAATGATATCCAGTTCCTTCATCTCTTCAGCTATAATTTCCTTTATTTCCTCTTCCGAAAGCTGTTTAGGCATGTATTTTTCCAGCACTTCTATTTCTTCTTCCTCTTTCGCCGCCAAATCGTCTCTGCCCGCATCCCGGTACTGGTTAGCAGAATCTTTTCTTTTCTTTATTGAGGATTTCACAACTCTCACAATCTCCTCATCATCCAAATCACCGGATTTATCAATTTCAGCATTTCTTATTTCAGAACGTAACATCCGTATAGCCCCCAGCGCAACCTGGTTTTTCTCTTTCATATACCTTTTCATATCTTCAAGTATTTGATCTTTTAATCCCATTATACTCTCCTCCTTCTCTTTTGGCAATCACCCGTGCCATCATAAAGAGCACATCAGACAGTCTATTTATAAAAATTATTATATTTTTGTCAATCGTTTCATTTTCAGATAACAAAACCACCGTACGCTCAAAGCGCCTGCAGACACTCCTGCATATATCAGCTTTGGAGGCCGAGGGTGTCTCTGAGGGGATAATAAACTCATTTATTATTCCATATTCAGCTTCCAGACTTTCCAGAATATCCTGCAAATCGTACTTATTATCTTTCAGAAAAAGATTGGTAAATTTTTCTTTTGTGGACTCATCGCCTGAAGCCAGGACAGCATTGATTATGAACAGCTTTTTTTGTATCCAATCGATATAATCAGTAAAATATCTAACATCATGCTTCAACCAGCCCAAAAAAGAAATCAGCTCATCACCATTACCATACGTTTCAACTTTTATATGGGACTTTGAAACACTTTCACCGGTAAAAAGCTTTGTTCTGCCTTCATCGCCATATTTTGTGGCAATACTCATCTATTCCTCCTCAAACCACTACAAATCATCTATTTGCTCAGCATATCAGCAATATCTAACAGCCCCCTGTCCAGTTCACGTTTATTATCAAGAACCTCTTTTAAAGGAATAAATTTAATCTTTTTTTGCTGTAAAGCAGCCATAACACCACTTTTACCCTCCAGTAATGCATCCACAGAGGATGCACCCATTCTGGTGGCCAGAATCCTGTCAAAATGTGTCGGGCTCCCCCCCCTTTGAAGATGTCCCAAAACAGTTATTCGCGTTTCAAATCCGCCTATCATGCCAAAAACTTTCTCAAAATCCGTTGCAGAACCAACACCTTCAGAAAGAATTATTATACTTCTCGTTTTGCCTTCTTTATACCGCTGCTTCACTTTTTTTATGATGTTTTCAATTTCAAACGGGACTTCCGGGATAAGAGCAACTTCCGCACCACCGCTGATTGCTGCCATTAACGCCAGATAACCGCAATTCCTCCCCATAACTTCTATAATGAACGTTCTATCATGGGAACTGGCAGTATCATTAATAGTATCAATACATTTTAAAATTGTATTTAAAGCAGTATCCACACCGACAGACATATCTGTTCCATAGATATCATTATCAATAGAGCCGGGTATACCTATTACAGGAAAATCAAATTTTTCATGGATTATTTTGGCACCAGTCAAAGATCCATCCCCTCCTACTACTATTAGCCCCTCTATTTTATTGCTTTTCAGGTTTTCAATCCCCTTTTTCTGCCCTTCGTCAGTTTTAAATTCCGGTGCTCTGGCACTTCTCAAAAAAGTACCACCTTGCTGAATAGTATTTGCAACACTTCTGCTGTCAAGTTCCCTGAATTTATTCTCTATCAGCCCCTTGTACCCCTGTTCAATACCGTAAATTTCTATTTCATAACTTAATGAGGTGCGAACAATACTCCTAATCGCAGCGTTCATACCGGGACAATCCCCACCGCTGGTCATTACCGCTATTCTTTTCATATATTCTCCTTATAATTCTAATAATTTATATAAACTCTCAGATTTAAAATCTGTTTTCATAGTCCAGAGGATCTTTAATTTTAGCTTTCTCAAATCCTCTGAGTCTAAGCAAACAACTGTCACAGATTCCGCAGGCCTTTATTTCATTTTTATAGCACGACCATGTAAGCTCAAAAGGTGAACCCAGTTGAGAACCCAACTTTACAATTTCTGATTTGTCAAGGTCTATAAGTGGAGTTTCCACATTCAACACAGTATCCGGCTTTAATCCAACTCTTAACAAATTATTAAAAGCAGTATAGAATTCTCTCCTGCAATCAGGGTAGCCGCTGCTGTCTTCCTCAACAGCTCCTATATAAATCTTTTCAGCTCCTATAACCTCCGCCCAGCTAACGGCAATCGATAAAATATTTCCGTTTCTGAAAGGAACATATGTTGTAGGGATATCACTTCTGTTCAGCTGCCCCCGTTCCACCTCAATATTATCATCAACAAGAGAGGACCCTCCGATAACTTTGAGATAATCTATATTCACAATCATTTTATCCTTTACATTAAAATAATCACAAAGATCATAGAATGATTTCAGCTCGCGTTTTTCCGTTTTCTGTCCATAGTTGGTGTGTAAAAAATACAAATTATGGTCTTTAGCTGCTATACTGGCTGTAACACAACTATCCAAACCACCACTGACAAGAACAATTGCATTTTTATTCATTACAAACTTCCTATATAAAATTGAACTACGCCAATTTTTTATTTTGTCACTTTATTATAACCAATCTGCAAGTATACAACAAGAGGTTAATTTCCTGGCATCATCCCAAAATTCATATAAAAATATTCTTTTACGATAAGTTATTTTGTTTAATGTTAAATACAATGTAATTTGCACAAAATAATACAGTTTATATTCTGAAATCACAATTAAGCCTTATGCCCAACATTTAAAAACAATTCATCAATTAAAGCGTCCCTATGCATCCACTCAGATTATTTTCTTTTGGAATAGAAATATGAAACTACAATAAAAACAAGAACAGCAACAATAAAACAAATTAAAAATACGATTTTATCTTTGGTCATTCCTCTGCTTATATATTCTCTTGCTGCCTGAAAACGATCATTTGGTGCTAATGATAAAAGCTTAGTTAATATCATCTGCATATCTTGTATAATATTCCAAACAGTAAATATTACAATTAAAAAATTCTCATTGTCTCACCCTATTTTTCGCCATAAAAATATTTTAATCGAATTTAATACTGTGAGCAATGCAGCACCTACATCTGCAAATACAGCTGCCCACAAAGAAGCCAAACCAAACACAGAAGCTGCCATCACAGCAATTTTAACCCCGAGGGCAATTGTAATATTTTCAGAGGATAACCTTAACGATAACCTGGAAATACTGTGCAATTCATTGAGTTTGCTTAACTTATTTCCAAGAATAACAATATCAGCAATATCAATGGACAAACTGGCCGCAGTACGCCCCATAGCCACTCCCACATCAGCATAACTGAGTAATGCCGTATCATTAAGTCCGTCCCCCACAGCGGCAACTTTATCACCTTCTTTTTTATAATATTGAAGGATATCAAGTTTTTCTTCCGGTAGAAGTGAGTGGTAATATTTTTCTATACCAAGCTCTGATGCCACAGTTTCAACAGCTTCCCGGTTATCACCGGAAACTATCACCGGAATTATACCCCTTTGTTTAAGTTGCTTTACTGTAGCAGCCGAGTCCGTTTTCAGCATATCTCTTAAAAAAACCGTTCCTATCACATCTGAATTTTTTATTACATATAAACAAATGGCATTATACAGATTTTCTGATAGTTTAATACTTATCCCCAAATCATCCAGAAACTTTTTGTTCCCCACATAATAAGCATCCTTGCCCTTTAACGCTTTAATTCCTTTCCCGGGGACTTCTTCAATTTTTTTTGGGGAAAAGTCATTTTTTGTTGTTTCAAAAGCGCTGGCTATAGGATGCGTTGAGTGTGACTCCAAAGAAGAAGCTATCTCCAGCACTTCATTTTCCTTGAACTTTCCATAAGCTTTTACTTTTATAATTTCAAATTTTCCTTCGGTTAGCGTACCTGTTTTGTCAAAAAGAATGTATTTACAATTTTTAAATGTCTCCAGAAAACTTGCACCCTTAATAATTATACCTCGCTTTGCGGCTATCCCTATGCTTGCAAAAAAACTCAAAGGGACTGAAAGCATAAGGGCGCATGGACATGATATCACCAAAAAAACAAGGCCATTATAAATATGGCTCTTTAAACCCTGATCACCTTCCAAAATATCAAAAGACTGCAAAAAATATGGGATAAAAACAATCCCAAGAGCAAGATATACAACAACAGGGGTATAATATCGCGCAAATTTGGTAATAAATTTTTCCCTTTCTGATTTATTCTGGGGAGCATTGGAAATTAATTCAATAATTCTGGATGTAGTGGATTCGGCGAACTCGGTTATGGTTTTTATTTTCACACTTCCACTCAAAGGAGATGAGCCTGATATGACCATCCCGCCTTTACTCACTGTTATCGGAATACTTTCGCCGGTAATGGAAGATTGGTCAAAATCAGTATCAGAAGAAAGGAGATATCCGTCAGCCGGGACAGTCTCCCCTGGTTTAATAAGCAAAATATCGCCCTTTTGTATCCCTTCCGGCTTTATATCAACAATGTCTTCATCTTCATATTTATGTGCAACGGGAGAAACAAATTTTGTAGTATCCAAAATCTTGTTCTTTGAATTCTCCACCGTTTTTGCTTCCAGTAGTTCCCCTATCCTGTAAAAAAGCATTACACCGGCTGCTTCCTCATATGCTCCTATAGCAACTGCACCGATGGTAGCTATACTCATAAGAAAATTTTCATCATATATATAGCCGTTTTTCATATTTAAAAAGGCCGTTTTAAGAACATTTCTGCCAGTGTAAACATAAACAAGAACGAAAAAAATGTTAAAAGCAATACTAAAATTTTCAAAAAAAACAATTTTTGAAAAAATTAATGCCATAAGATAAATTATTGTAACAGAAATTTCCCCGGTATATTTTGTTGAATTGTTCATTTTGCTTCTTGCAACGGTGACGTCTGCTTCATGTCTGGCAACTATACGTGTGGTTTCGTCAAAAACGTCTTTATCAGATTTAACTACAATACGTTTGTTAAATAAATCCACATTGGCGTTTTCCACACCAGGCAGTGCTTTTATCTCATTTTCAATCTTAACTGCACAAGCGGGACAATTCATATTTTCCATATAATATTGGTGTGTTCGCATATAGTTTACAACTCCTCAAAGTGCTCAACAGCCGTTTTGACAATATGTTCAATATGCTCATCATCAAGGGAATAATAAGCAAATTTGCCCTGCTTCCTGGCTTTAACAAGTTTCAATATTCTAAGTTTTGACAACTGATGGCTAACTGCACTCTGGCTGAACCCCGTTTTTTCACAAATTTCCGAAACTGTTTTTTCTGACTCCAGTAACTCAAAAAGTATTTTCAGTCTTGAAGTATCGGAAAAAGCGGAAAAAAAATCCGCCAGTTCAATAAAATTCTCTTCGGTAAATTTAGCATGCATAATAACCTCTTTGCTTATATTTTCATATGAACAATCTATCATATAATCATGCTCAGTCAATAAATTTTTGTATTATAATTAACGTTTTTAAATAAAAGATATATTAATATGCTTGATTAGACACATAAATTCATGATAGTATTTATCTATGAATAAAATCGAAAAGCATTTTTTTAAGTCTATCAGCAGGGAAGAAACCCTTCAGACAATAGCAAGGACCGTTAATGCCAGAAAAGGGATTTTCGTACTTACCGGTGAAAAAGAAACGGGTAAAAGCAAACTGATCAAATTGTTACCTCAGGAGTTAAGTAACACCAAAATCATTGAACTTGATAAAGAGTTCTTAAATATTTCCGAAATCTACAACGAAATATTAAAACAGCTGCGCGAAGAATTTCACATAAATTCTTCTGAAAAAGATAAAGCAGATTTTCTGCAGAAAACTGCAGAGAAATTTTACAATAACGGTGAAAATATATTGGTAGTTTTGGACAACGCCGACAGTTACAGCGCCAAAACTCTGGACAATATTTTCACACTGACCGATTTCAAAAAAAATGGATATCATCTGATTCAGACCATGTTTGTTTGTGATTACTCAGGGCTGGCAACGTTAAAAAAACGTCAGTCTGAATATGAAGAACAGTTAATAAGTGTAACTATAGACCTCAAACCATTCAGTTATTCAGAGACAAAACTTTTTGTTATAGATTATCTAAGTGAGATAGGTATCAATTCTGACAAACTGAATGAAACAGACTTTAAAATAATTCATGAATATACAAAAGGTTTAGCCGGAAATATTTCAAAATTGTTAGACTTGTATTTTAGTAAATATAAAAGTGTGAGTGAAGAAACCATCAGGGATTTTTCAACATTCCTTTCCAAATTTGAGAAAACGTCAAAAACAAAAATAAAAACGCTTTTACTAACTTTTATCCCAATAATCATAATCATCATAGTCGCATCAATTTATTATCCCAATTCTTCCTCCAAAAAAATAATCGTATCAAAAAAGAGCCCTCAAAACAAATCAGATCAGCTAAGCAATAACACTACAAAAAATAACGGTACGCTTCCTCACGTTTTAGTGCAAAAAGATATCGATAATAAAACCCTTACAGAAAATAAAGAGCACACACTGACATTCCAGGATAATGACAACGGGGCAAAAAAGCTTGAGTTAATGAAGCCATATATCATTTCAAAAGTTCCTGAAAACACCTCTGATTCCCAGGAATCAGTATTTACTGAAAAAGCTGACAAAACCGAGTCACCGAAAAAACCAGCCAGTGAAACCAAGACACAGGAAGTAGTTAAACAATGCGTAACACTGAAGTCAAATCTGAATTTCAGAAAAAAACCTTCCACTAACTCAGAAGTCATAACTGTTCTGAGTGCAGACAGAGAATTTATTATCAAAGAAAAAAGAAACGATTGGCTTAAAATTACTTTTGATAATAACACAGGGTGGATTTATGGTTCTGAAGAATATGTAAAAATATCTGTTTGCAAATAGATGTCTGCTAATTAAAACATTACCAACTAAAGGCATTTAGCCTAAAACCGAATATTTTGTATCTGCTAAATTCTCGGTGGAATCTTTAATATTGAACCTTAAATCGTGATTTGCTAAGCACAAACGCAGATATATTTGTTATATAAGAATAGATATTCCTCGGCTTCGCTCGAGGTGACATCTCGACCGGAACGGAGTGGAAAGAGCTCTTTTACTTAATGCTATATGCTAAATAAATATGCAATTAGTCAAATAAAATTGATAATAGTTTATTCAATGCTGGATTGAGCTTTGATAAGTCATTAGGTTGGTACTGATTATTATATAAGGAAACCTTTCAAGAGCCTTAAAGATTTAAGGTTGAAAAAAACTAAATACAGAGCTAAACAGTTTTCATACATGCTTAAAAATAATTATTAAAAGGTTAGAACAGGATGAGCGCAAATACTGAATTGAGTGAAATTTTGTCTCTTCAGGAAAAAGTTACCGATATGCTGTTTAATCATCCTGCTGAAGAATCAATAAACTACAGCATATCAATACTAAAAGATTTCTTTGATTCAGAAGATTTAACGTTTTATAAAGTTAGTGAAAAAAACTCAACTTTTGCACCATATATTGGCTGTTATAATAACAAAACTTTTGACTACTCCGAAACGGATGAACACAGCTATACAAAAATTTCCGAAAATCTTTTCAGCAAAATTATAATCGGCAGACCTTTTATTCTTGATTATAATGAGCTTAAAAAAAATCTTTTTAATAAAACAAAAGAGGATATATATTCAGGGATTTTTATACCGTTAAGTGGAGAAAAACACTTATGGGGATTTGTATTTATAGGGCAAAAAAACAATACGAAATTTGATTACAATGGATTACTAATATTACAGGGAATATTGACATCCATATCATCGAAATTATTCGCTGTAAAATCCGAACAGCTGCAAAAACTAAACGATTTTCTATTAAATGAACTTGAAACAGAACGTTCAAATTTTCAGGCGATTTTTGATGCAGTCCCTTCTGGTATGCTGCTGATAGACAAAAATGGTAAAATTGTCAGTGTTAACGATTATTCCACCAAAATGTTCGGTTACCACCAAGGAGATACACCTTCAAATATCCCCGGCAATCTCATTTGTTGTATTAACAGAAAAGATAATCCTAAGGGCTGCGGCTTCGGCCCCAATTGCGAAACCTGCGAAATACGTAAGTCATTCACAACAACTATCAGAGAAAATCTTCCCATAAGAAACAGGGTCATTGAAAAAGACGTGGAAATCGAAGGAACTGTAGAAAAAAAATGGTTTATACTTAACTCTGTGCCTATCAATTTACATTCAGAGCTTTTTTCGCTACTGACTCTTCAGGATATAACCAAAAGAATCAAAGCTGAAACCAAACTGAAAAAAAGTGAAGAACGTTATAAAACACTGGTGGAAGATATGCCTATATTTGTTTCAAGGTTCACCAAAGATTTAGAAATAACCTTTGTAAACAGAATCTTCGCGGAATATTTTGGATTGTTTACTGATGAAATTATTAATAAAAATTTCAAAAGGTATTTACCAAAAGAAGACATAGAAAAACTGCCTGAATGTATGGCAAACTTTACTCCTGAAAAACCTATAATAACCTACGAACATAAAATCTACACCCCAAAAGGACATGAAAAATGGGTAAGAAGTGCTTACCGGGCATTTTTTGATAAAAAGGAAAATATAACAGAATTTCAGGCACTGGGATTTGACATAACAGATCAAAAGTTAATTCAAAAACGCAATAATGAACTTATACAGACATTGCAGGCAATCATAGATACTCTCCCCGGATCATTGCTGGTAATCGACAATGAAATGCGAATACAAATGCTCAGTGGAAAAGAACTCAGATTTCCTAAAAAGGATATCACTGATTACAAAGGATTAAAGTGTTTTGAAGCGTTTCACGGTAAAAACTCCCCCTGTCACTGGTGCCAGGCTGCTAATGTACTGAAAAGCGGAGAACCGGTTGTTACATATACCAGTAAAGAAGACCCTCGATATATCAATACCGGATGCACATTTAAAATCTTTATTACCCCTATTAAGGATAACCATGGCAACATCACAGGAGCAATCGAATACTTTTTTGATATCACAGACTTAATCAAAGCAAAAGAGGCTGCAGAGTCGGCTAATAAAGCAAAGAGCCTGTTTCTTGCAAATATGAGCCATGAAATAAGGACGCCAATGAACGGCATTATGGGCATTACAGAGATTTTGTTACAAACACAGCTAACTGAAAAACAATACCGCTATGTTGAAACAATCCATAGCAGCGCCAAAACACTTCTAAATATTATAAACGATATCCTTGATTTCTCAAAAATTGAAGCCGGTAAAATGAATCTGAATATCAAAGAATTTAACATATATGACCTTGTGGAAGAAGTCCATAATCTGCTGACGGAAAATGCCCAGCAAAAGGGGCTCAATTTTACAATAGATTTAGATACAAATATACCATCTATATTGAAAGGAGATCCGGACAGACTAAAACAGGTACTTATTAATCTTATCGGAAATGCTATAAAATTCACAGATGAGGGCTACGTCCAGCTTATTGGAAAATTACTGCGTGTATTTAAAGATACTGCAGAAATTGAATTAACTATAAAGGATACCGGTCCTGGTATCCCTGAAAACAAAAAAAATCAGCTTTTCCAGGTTTTTGAACAACTCGACAATTCTTTTACAAAAAAACACAGCGGGACAGGATTGGGTCTCGTTATTTCCAAAAGATTAATAAAAATGATGGGTGGTGATATAAATGTCAAAAGTGAAGTCGGGAAAGGCTCAGAATTTATAATAAGCTCGACTTTTGGTATTGTAAAGAATGATATAACAGTGGAGCATGACAGAGAACAGCAAAGCATAAATAAAAACACACCGGATTACACCATTAAACCTGATGTGAAAATTTTAGTAGCTGAAGACAACCAGATTAATCAGCTCGTCTTAAAAGAAATGTTGCTTCAGTTCAATATAACACCAGATATCGCAGAAAACGGTTTAGAGGCTCTTAAAATGGCAGAAAAAAAAGAATACGATATAATTTTTATGGATATCCAGATGCCTGAAATGGATGGAATAGAAGCCACAAAACGCCTTAAAAATAACCAAAGAAACATTAAAAACAGCAATACTCCCATAATTGCTCTGACTGCTTATGCAATGAAAGAAGACAGGGAATATTTTCTAAACTCAGGGATGAATGATTTCATATCAAAACCTATAGATTTTAAACAACTGGAAAATATCTTACTGAAATACAATATACTTTTCAAAAATAAAATATTTAACAAAGAGGATATTTTAAAACGTTTAAACAACAACAAAGAATCTTATAATCAGCTGATTAATTTATTTTTTGAACACACTCCAAAACATATAAAAAATCTCGAAGAAGCACTCCAATCAAAAAATATTTCCGAAATTCAGAGACTTGCACACTCCATAAAAGGAGTTGCGGCAACGCTGGGATCAGAAAATTTACGCGCTACAGCCGAAAAACTTGAGCATGTACAAAAAAACGAACCGTATGAAGAAATGACCAAAACATTCGATGAGATTAAACATTACTACAATGAGTTGGCGGATATACTAAAAAAAGACACTAAGCTCTAATGTTACCCAAAACTTAACATATTCTTGGCACAAAAAATTATGGTAACGCCAAAAACTAAGCTTAGTTGACATTAATATCACTTGCTGTTATATAAACCAAAACTTAAGGGATAAGGAGCAATTAACAATGCAAAAATTTTTCCGGGAAACCGATATCAAGGATAGCGATATAAATGAATTAAAAAACTTAAGCAATCAGTGCAGAGGCGATATTTTAAAGATGACAACCTTAGCATCAAGCGGTCATCCCGGCGGCTCAATGTCAACGGTGGACATGCTGCTTTTGATTTATAAATATGCCAACATTTCGCCTGAAAACTATCGCTCATTGGACAGAGACAGAATAATTGTTTCACACGGTCATACATCTCCTGCAGTCTATTCTGTTTTGGGGCGAAATGGTTTTTTTCATATTGATGATGCAATTTCTCAATTCAGACTTGCAGGCAGCATTTTTGAAGGGCACATAGAACGATCGGTACCAGGCGTAGAATGGTCCACAGGTAATCTCGGCCAGGGACTGTCAGCAGCGTGCGGGATGGCTCTTTCGGGCAAGTTGACAGGAAGAAATTTTAATATATATACACTCATGGGGGATGGCGAACAACAAAAGGGGCAGCTATCTGAAGCCAGAAGATTTGCGGTAAAACATAAGTTAAACAATATTACAGCTTTCATAGATTATAACAAACTACAGATCAGTGGTAATATTGATGATGTAATGCCTCAAAACATAAAAGATGAGTATGTGTCAGACGGTTGGATGGTATTTGAAGCAGACGGGCATGATTTTAAAGAACTTTTCAATTTAATCAAGAAGGCAGAAAAAATAGAAAGGCCAGTGATGATAATGGCCAGGACGATTATGGGCAAAAATGTAAGTTTTATGGAAGATATAGCCGCATATCACGGCAAACCCCTGTCAGAAGAACAGCTTGAAAATGCTTTGAATGAACTAAAACTTAATAACGACATTGACAAGTATAAAGAGCTACGTTCCAGGTTCCAACACAGTAAGACACTTCATCAAATACCACGCTATAAGCTATCGATAAACACAGGAAAGCCAAAAGTTTATTCCACCGAAACCAAAACGGACAACAGATCTGCATTCGGAAATGCATTAACTGACATTTTACAGCATAACTCACTTAATTCATCCAATACACCCATTGCTGTTTTTGACTGTGATCTGGCCGGATCCGTAAAAACAGACAAAGTCAGCAAAGAATACAGCGAATATTTTTTTGAATCCGGGATACAGGAGCATCACGCAGCAACCACAGCCGGCGCGGCAAGTGTAAATAGTGTAGTGAGTTTTTTCGCAGATTTCGGGGTATTTGGAATAGACGAAACCTACAATCAGCAAAGGCTAAATGATATAAATGACACAAATTTAAAAGTAGTTACGACACACCTTGGTGTCGACGTAGGTGAAGATGGGAAAACACATCAGTGCATAGATTACATAGGGATAATGAAAAATCTTTATGGATTTAAAGTGATTATACCTGCTGACCCAAACCAGACAGACAAAGCGGTACGATTTGCCGCTGAAAACTATGGCAATTTTCTCATAGGTGTGGGCAGATCCAAAACTCCGGTAATAAAAAACAAAGACGGTTCACCATTTTTTGGGGAACACTACTCGTTTGAATATGGAAAAATTGATATTATAACAGATGGTGATTACCCACTTTTTACACTTGGAGCTATGGTTCCATACGCTTTAAAAGTTCACGAAATACTTAAAGACAGAGGTATATCTATTAAGATTCTAAATGTAAGCTGCCCAACAGATATCAATTCCCAGGATTTAAAGAAACATATCAAGGGAAATTACATTTTTTCATACGAAGATCATAATATAAATACAGGGCTTGGCAGTTTAATTTCCGACACACTTATGGAGCATGGAGGCAAACTCCCCAGACTGATAAAATTCGGCATTAACAGGTATGCATATTCTGGAAAACCTGCGGAGGTTTTTAAGCTAATGGAGATAGATTCAAATACAGTGGCAGACAGAATCGAAAATTTTTTGAAACATTAAGCGAATAGTACATATTATAAAACGCTCTTCTCCTCTTGCTATAAGTAAAACTTTTCTATTGAAATATAGCATGAACACTATATAATATGTCATATTAAAATAAAGGATACGTTTTGATCACAAAAGAAGGATTCCCCTTTATAATCGGTGCATTGGCTGCCATACTTATTCTTATAATTATTCCTGTTAAAATCATTATTCTGATATCGTTTGTCTTGTTAATATTTTTTATTATTTTTTTCAGAGACCCTCAAAGAAATACCCCTCCTTTTGATGATATAGCTGTTTCCGGGGCAGACGGCAAAATTGTTGAAGTGGAAAAAGAGGAATTTAACGGCGAAGAGTATCTTAAGATTAGTGTCTTTATGAACATATTCAATGTGCATGTTAACAGAGTTCCTTTAAATGCAACTATAAAAGATATAAAACATAAACCGGGAAAATTTATGCCTGCAGACAAGAAAGAAAGCTCATTGGAAAATGAACAAAATATCATAACAGCGGAAACTAAATATGGTAAAGCTTTATTTAAGCAGGTTGCCGGCTTAGTGGCACGACGGACAGTATGTTATCTTGACAAAGAGGCAGAAGTTATTATAGGGGATAAGCTGGGGATAATAAAATTTTCATCACGTTTTGACCATTATTTGCCCAAAGGTTTTGCTGCAAATGTTAGCATAGGAGATACTGTCAAAGCAGGAGAAACCATCATAGCGAGGTATATTGAATAAATGAAAAAAGAGCTTGTAGTCCCTAATTTTATCACAATAATGGCTCTGTTTTGTGGTTTTTATTCAATTATTGCTACAGAAAAAGGGGATTACGATTTCGCTGCTTATGCAATACTTGCAGCTTTCCTTTTTGATGGTATAGACGGCAAGATTGCCAGATTAATGAATGCCACAAGCGATTTCGGGATTCAATTGGACTCTCTTAGTGACCTGGTTTCCTTCGGTATAGCACCAGCAATACTTCTTTATAAATGGTTGCTCATGCCTTACGGTAGACTTGGCTGGATGGCGGCATTTTTATTTGTGGCCTGTGGGGCGTTGAGACTGGCAAGATTTAATATACAAACCAAGCGAATACCATCCAGTTTTTTTATAGGTCTTCCTATACCGGCCGCTGCCGGTCTTATTGCATCAAGCTTAATATTTGTAAAACATTTAACAGGCAATCCCGCTAATTTCTCAATATCTATAAGCTATGTATTCATGATATACATTCTCGCTTTCTTGATGGTCAGTAATTTCCCCTACTTTAGCTTCAAAAAAATTGACTTTCATGGAATAAAAACATTTAACATTATGGTTATTTTTGTCTTAACAATTTTTGTGGTGGGTCTGTATCCGGAAATGATGCTCTTTTTGCTTTTTACACTGTATGCACTTTCCGGCCTACTACTATCTCTACTAAAAGTAAAGCGTACCAAAGAAACCCTGGAGGAGAGCCGGGTTTAGTTATTAACCAAAATGGTTAAAAACAAAGCCTCAGCCCTCACAGGGTTGGGGCTTTTTTTATATATAAAAAACCAAAAAAGGAGGTTTAAAATGAGTGAAAAACTTGTAATTTTTGACACAACATTGAGAGATGGTGAGCAAGCTCCCGGCTTTAGTATGAATGTGGACGAAAAGGTAAGACTTGCATTGCAGATGGAAAAACTTGGAGCAGATGTAATTGAAGCAGGTTTCCCCATATCTTCGGTAGGGGATTTTGACGCTGTGAAAAAAGTTTCAGAAACAGTAAAAGATATTGCAGTGGCAGGACTCTGTCGTGCAAACAAAAAGGATATTGAAGTCGGCTGGGATGCACTGAAAAATGCTACAATGCCCAGAATTCACACCTTCATCGCTACTTCTGATATTCATATGAATTATAAATTAAAGAAAACTCCGGATGAAGTGCTGGATATAGCAAAAGACTCTGTCAGCTTTGCCAGAAACCTGTGTGAAGACGTAGAGTTCAGTGCTGAGGATGCCACAAGAACAAATCTCGATTTTCTCTGCAGAATAGTTGAAACTGTTATTAATGCGGGTGCAAAAACAGTTAACATCCCGGATACAGTAGGTTATACCGCCCCTGTTGAATTTGAAAAAATTATCAGCACTATTATGAACAAAGTCCCGAATGTAGATAAAGCAAGGATAAGTGTTCACTGCCACAATGATCTTGGATTGGCCGTAGCCAATTCACTGGCTGCAATTAAAGCCGGGGCCAGACAGGTGGAATGCACAATAAACGGTATAGGAGAAAGAGCGGGAAATGCTTCGTTGGAAGAAGTAGTAATGTCTTTGTTTGTCAGAAAAGACCTTTTCGATTATGTCGACTGTACTGTAAACACAAAGGAGCTGTACAGAACAAGCAGGCTTTTAACCTCAATTACAGGAGTGGAAGTGCAACCCAATAAAGCTGTAGTAGGTAAAAATGCTTTTGCTCACGAAGCGGGAATTCATCAGGACGGAGTGCTTAAAGAGCGCACCACATATGAAATAATGACCCCCGAAAGTGTAGGATTTCCGTCAAATAAGCTGGTATTAGGCAAACATTCGGGCAGACACGCCTTTGTGCAACGGTTAAAGGATCTAGGATTCGAACTCCAAACATATGATCTGGAGAAAGCGTTTGCAAAATTTAAAGAGCTTGCTGATAAAAAGAAAGAAATTTACGATGAAGATTTGGAAACAATCGTAGAAAATCAAATTTCAGAAGCTAAAGAATTTTACTCATTAGAGTACCTCAACATCGTGAGTGGTAATACATCAATACCTACATCCACAGTACAGATTGTTGATGAAAAGGGAAACATAATCACTGACGCCTCAACCGGAGACGGGCCTGTGGATGCTTCTTTTAAAGCTATAGAAAGAATAACAGGTATACCTGGCAGATTAAAAAAGTACCGTATTAATGCTGTCACAGCAGGAAAAGATGCGCAAGGAGAAGTTGTGGTAAGTGTGGATTTTGAGCAATCGGAAAATGAAATTACCGGCAGAGGATACTCCACAGATATAGTGGAAGCAAGTTCCAAAGCATATTTAAATGCGCTTAACAGATATCTCCTCAGAAAAAACAATAAATTATCTCGTCACAACAATGGGATATAACAAAAGAGGGCTTGTTGCCCTCTTTTTTTTATTCAACTAATACAGAAAAAAGTCGATATATATAATTGCAATTTCGCTTTAAAACATTTATAGTTTGAAATAATCAAAGTATGTTGATATTAGAAGGGGGAACAATGAAACTCGGCGCCAAAATTAATCTAACAATTTTATTAGTTTTAGTAATCGGTTTTTCTGTTTTATTCTTTGTAGATGCCCACTTTGCCAAAAAACGTGCATATGAACAAAATATTGAGAAAGCTCGTTCCCTCATAATTCTTGCAGAAGGGATCAGAGAATTTATGGCAGATAAACTTGAGTTGGGTATCTATGATATGGAGAAAGCAAAAGAAGATATAAATGACTTTTTGTATGTAGTACCTGTTGTAAGCTCAATGATGATAATAAAAGATAAAGCAGAAGAAATAGGACTAGACTTCAAAGTTCCTAAAATTTCTCCCCGAAATCCTAATAATAAACCGGATGAAAAAGATTTGGCCGCTCTGGAAATTTTAAAAGAAAGAGATACAGGAAGCGGTTCAACTCCTGAGTACAAAATTATAGATAAAGAAAATAATTATATAAGATATTATAAAGCTATAAGACTTACAAAAGAATGTGAATGGTGCCACGGAGACCCTGCAACCTCACAGGAATTGTGGGGGAACAATAATGGGCTGGATCCAACCGGAGTAAAAATGGAAAATTGGAAGGCAGGAGAAATTCATGGCGCTTTCGAAATTTTTATCCCTCTGGGACCAATAAATTCTGCAGTTAAAGCTGATTTGATGAGAAATTTGGGATTACTCGTTGTCATACTTATACTGATATCAATTGCAATAAGGATACTTTCACAACGGCTTATAGTAAAGAGGCTAACCAATATAAATGATACTCTGCACGAAATTGCTGATGGTGATTTTAATGTACAGCTAAACGAAGACTCCAAAGACGAAATAGGGGGAGTAGCTAACTCAGTTAATAAAATGGTTACAGATGTAAAAGATGCCCTGTCTATGGTAGCAGAATCCATCGATCAGTTGGCTTCCACATCCACACAACTATCACAAAATGCCGAAATGATAGCAAACGGAGCGGTGGACCAAGCAGAACAGGCTTCTTCTACTGCTTCAGCAGTTGAAGAAGTTAATTACACAGTAGCTGAGGTGGCTCAAAACGCTGCAAACGTTGCCTCGAGTGCTAACAATGCCAGAGAATCAGTGCTAAAAGGACACAACGTCGTAGCAGAAACCAAAAACATGATGGAGCAAATAGCAGCAACTGTAAACGAAGCCGGAAATACTGTGAAGGCACTTGGAGAATCCAGTGAGCAGATAGGACATATTATACAGGTAATTGATGATATTGCTGATCAGACTAATTTGCTGGCTCTTAACGCAGCAATTGAAGCTGCAAGAGCAGGAGAACACGGTAGAGGTTTTGCTGTGGTTGCTGATGAGGTAAGAAAACTGGCTGAGAAAACAGTTAAGGCAACCAAAGAAATCTCTGATATGATAAAAAATATACAGGCAGATACAGGTGGCGCTGTTGCCGGAATGAAAGAAAGTGTAGATCTCGTGGAGGAAGGTACGGAAAAAGCAGAAGAAGCCAAATCAGCACTGGACGAAATAAGAGATAATGTTGAAAATGTATCAAGAGAAGTGGAGCAGATAGCAAAAGCTACGGACGAACAGTCCAATGCAACAGAAATGATGGCTGAAAATGTTGAAAATATATCAAAGATTTCATCGGAAAACTCTATGGCTTCAAAAGAGTCTGCCGAAGCAGTAGAACATCTGTCAAAACTTGCTACAGATCTGCAAAATATGATTTCAAAATTCAAAATTTAAATTTTGAACAAGGCGGTGAAAACCACCGCCTGTTTTTCACAAAATAAGCTTTAAGTAAAAATTTATTGACATAAAAATCATGTAGTTATATCCTGGCAAACAGAGGATTTATATGAACAATAAATTAAGAAGAGTGGAAATGTAAATTTTGATGAGCCCCGCTGCATAATGTAGCGGGGCTCTTTTTTTGTATTTTAGGGGGGTATTATGGAAAAAGAAATTCTGAATAAACATGAACTGGACAGTATAATAACAAGAATCACTTTTCAGATTCTTGAAAAGTGTAAAAACTTTGAAAACTTGGCTTTAATCGGCATTAAAAGACGGGGAGCAATATTAGCCGACAGAATTAACGAAAAAATCCAGGAATATAAAAACAAAAAATCTCCTGTCGGTTATCTGGATATAACACTCTACCGCGACGATCTCACGGAAATTGCCGACTATCCGGAACTATCAGGAACTGAAATTGAATTCAGTGTAAAATCAAAAAATATAATTCTGATTGATGATGTAATCTTCACCGGTCGTACTGCCAGAGCGGCACTTGACGCTATTATAGATTTTGGAAGACCTGAAAAAATAATTTTAACCTGTCTGATAGACAGAGGTCACAGGGAATTGCCTATACAGCCGGATTTCACGGGAAAATATGTTCCCACTAGTATAGAGGAAAAGATAAATGTAAAGTTAAAAGAACTGGATGGTATGGACTCAGTCAGTATAGAAAAATAATAGACCGGAGTGTAAAATGAGTTTTAAGAAGAAAGATTTAATAGGCTTAAAGGATTTAAGCAAAGATGAAATTTTATTTATTCTTGAAACGGCTGAAAAGTTTAAAGAAATAGGCAAACGAGACGTAAAAAAAGTTCCTACCTTAAAGGGGAGGACAGTTGTTAATCTTTTTTTTGAACCATCCACAAGGACAAGAACCTCTTTTGAAATCGCCGCCAAACGCCTGTCTGCAGATACAATAAACTTCTCATCATCGGCAAGCAGCACTTCCAAAGGAGAAACATTGATTGATACAATTAGGAACATCGAATCAATGAGTGCCGATATCTTTGTGGTAAGGCATGCTTTTTCAGGTTCAGCCAAATTTATTGCAGAAAATACAAGAACAAAAATTATCAATGCCGGCGACGGAACCAATGAGCACCCCACACAGGCTTTACTGGATCTCATGACGATTAAAGAGCATAAAAAAACTTTCGAAAATTTGAATGTCTCCATAATAGGTGATATTACCCACAGCAGAGTTGCCCGTTCAAATATCTGGGCAATGAAAAAACTGGGTATCAATTTGAAATTATTTGGTCCTAAAACTATGCTGCCTGTAAATACAGATCCTTTCGGATGTGACGTTTGTACCAATATAGAGGAAGCACTTGAAAACACTGATGTAATCATGATGCTCAGGATTCAGATGGAAAGGCAATCAAAGACACTTTTACCTTCAGTAAAGGAATATGCAAAACTTTTCGGACTTAACAGGAAAAAAATGCAAATGGCTAAAAAAGATGCAATAATAATGCATCCGGGTCCCATAAACAGAGGAGTTGAGTTAGCTAGCGATGCGGCCGACTCACCAAAATCGGTAATACTTAATCAGGTGGAAAACGGCGTAGCAGTGAGGATGGCTGTTTTATATCTGCTTGGAATTCATAACGGAGGTTAACAAATGGATTTATTGCTTAAAGGCGGAACAATTATAAACCACGATGAAGAAGCGGTGTCAGATATTTTAATCAAAGAGGGTAAGATTTCAAAGATAGCTAAAAATATCAATACAGGGTCAAAGACTGAAACAATTGACTGTACTAATCTCATTATTACGCCGGGGTTAATAGATATGCATGTTCATTTCAGAGATCCTGGTCTTGAATATAAGGAAGATATTTTTTCCGGATGCGACGCTGCTGCTGCAGGGGGAGTAACCACCTGTTTTCCCATGGCCAACACGAAACCTGTAAATGATAATGCTTTTTTGACTTTATACATGATAGATAAAGCTAAAAATTATGGAAAAACAGATATTTTCCCTGTGGGGGCAATAACAAAAGGAATGAAAGGTGAAGAACTGGCCGAAATGGGCGAAATGAAACAGGCGGGGGCCCTGGCATTCTCTGATGATGGATTGCCAATAGTCTCAAGTGAAGTAATGAGAAGGGGGCTGGAATATGCCTCTGGTATAGGTGCTTTTATTATAACGCATTCTGAAGATCTGTCTCTTGTTGGTGACGGTGTTATCAATGAAGGTGAAATCTCCACAATTACCGGTCTAAAAGGTATACCTTCTGAAGCAGAAGAGATAATGATTTCAAGAGATATATTGCTTTCCAAGCTTACCGGCGCTCACATACATATTGCACATGTCAGCACAAAAGGCTCTGTGGATTTAATACGCAGAGCAAAAGACAAAGGGTTGAATGTTACGTGTGAAGCTGCACCCCACCATTTTACTTTTACGGATGAAGAGCTGCTTAATTATGATACAAACTACAAAATGAACCCGCCGTTACGGGGAAAAGAAGATGTAGAATATATAAAATCAGCGTTGAAAGATGGCACAATCGATATCATAGCCACAGATCACGCACCCCATCATCCGGATGAAAAATTTGTAGAATTTGATAAGGCTCCAAACGGTATCATAGGGCTGCAAACACTTGTTCCCCTTACTTTTAAACTCATAGACGATGGGATTATTGGATTGAAAGAATTTGTGAAACTGACTTCTTATAAACCAGCAAAAATAGCAGGATTGACAGACAGAGGCGAAATTAAAGAGGGTAAAATAGCTGATATCACCATAATAGATACCGATAAAACATATCTTTATGATGATAAACTAAACAAATCCAAAGCAAAAAATTCACCGCTTTTAGGTGCCAGCCTGCAGGCAATAGCTTTATATACTATTAAAAGGGGCCGAATTGTACACAAAAATTAGCACTTAGCACTATATTGACAAATATTTTTTATGCTCGATATTGGTAATAGTTGTCCGGTGATCTTCCCAGTCAGCCATTTTTAACCGTAAGTAATTATTAAACAAATCTTCCCCCAGTACCTCTTTCAGAAATTTACTTTTTTCAGATTCCATCAATGCTTCATAGAAATCTCTTGGGAGAAATCTTTTGTCCAACACTTTGGGGATATAATTTTTCTGGTAAGTATTTCCCATATCGGGTTTGCCCGGATCTAATTTTTCATCAATTCCTCTGAGCCCCATAGCTATGAGAGTGGCAAATTTAAGATATACGTTCCCTGTTGCATCCGCACATCTTAATTCAAACCTCGTGGCCTTGGGGTCAGCTGAATAAGGTATTCTCACCATAGAACTTCTGTTCCTAACCCCCCACCCTCTCACAATGGGAGCCTCTCTGTTCATTACATAAGCTTTATAGGAGTTTAAAGTGGAGGCAAAAATTATAGAAGACTCTCTTGCATACTTTATTATGCCACCCACAAAATTGCGCATTTTTTCACTTAAACCGAATTCACCATTTTTGTCGTAACATAAATTGTTTCCATTCTCATCAGTAAATGAAGCATGAATATGAAAAGCATTCCGGTTAAATCCGGTAAAAGGCTTTGACATAAAAGTGGCATACATACCACATTCCGCAGCGACTTCTTTTGTCACATATTCAAAAAGCACTGTTCTGTCTGCAATACTCAATGGATCGCCGGGTTCAAGATTTATTTCATGTTGTGACGATGTTACTTCATGATGTGTCTTTTCAAACGTTATGCCACATTTTTCAAGTATTTTAACAATTTCGTGTCTGACCACTTCACCTGTGTCACTGGGCCCAGAGCCAAAATAATCCAGTTTGTCCGTATGTATGTCTGGGCTAAATTCATCCTTTTTGAGAAGAAAAAATTCGTGTTCCGGGCCAAAGACAAATTTCATTCCATAATTATTTTCAGCAACATTAATTATATTTTCCAACACAGCTCTGGGATCTACTGCCGAACGGCTACCATCCTGGTCATAAAGTTTCCCAACAAAAAAACCAACTGTTTTATCCATAAAAGGTACGATTTTGAAACTAGCAGGTACCGGTTTAAGGATTCTGTCACTGTTATCCACAGTAGCTATCCCTGCAATCGAGCTTCCGTCGATACCCACTCCCTTCTCAATGATTCCATCTATATCTGAAGGATTAACAGACAGACTTCTCGTCCTGCCATTTAAATCCTTGAAAAATATTTTTGTGATATCAGCTTTCTTTAAATACCGGTCAACATCCGATTTACTTGATGATAACACTCTGTCCCCCTTTTCTTTAAATGTTCAAAATTCAAGATGTAAAACGTGAAACGCACTATCACCCATCAACCACATCAACTTTTTCAACCTTTACTTCTCCCTACCTCACTCACTTAACACTTAGCACTAATTTATTCCGGCATATTTGGTATTTTAGTTTCCTCACCTTTATAGTTTTTAAGATAAAAATAGTCATCATCATGCCCCTGGATATAGTAATCGGGCATCAACGGGATTTTGCCTATATTCGTAGCAATAACATACATAGGTTGGGCAAGCCCTGTGGTGTGGCCTCTAATGGCATCCCTTATCAGTTCAGCCCCTTTAAGTACAGGTGTTCTGAAATGGTCTATCCCCGGTGCAGGTTCACAGTAAAATACGTAATACGGGCGTATTCTCCAGCGCAAAAGTTTTTGGTGCAGCTCTCTGAAAGTATCCACATCATCATTAATACCTTTCAGCAAAACTGCCTGATTGCCTACATTAACACCGCAGGAAAGTAAATCAAAAACAGCCTGCCTCACTTCTTCAGTCAGTTCTTTTGGATGATTAACCTGTGTGTTTACCCAAATAGGGACTCTATGATAACGGCCAAGAACTTTTTTCAGACCGTCGGTTATTCTGTGTGGTAAAACAACAGGTAGTCGTGTACCGAATCGAATCATCTCAATATGAGCCATTTCCTGAAGACTGGTAATAACATAATCAAGTTTCTCGTCACTTAACAAAAATGGGTCCCCACCGGTAATAAGAACATCCCTCACTTCCTTATGTTCACGAATCCATTCAATACCTTCATCCACATCAAATCTCAATTTCAGGTTCTGATTGACGACAACTTCTTTACGAAAACAATGTCTGCAGTAAATCCCGCACACTTCTATAATAGTAAATGCAACGCGATCTTTGTACTGTCTGGCGATACTGTCTGGACGTTTTTCCCCTATTGCCCTGTTTTCCTTCCAAACAAGATACTCCTCCATCCCGTAAACATTTTTCGTTTCCTCCATAGACGGAATAATTTGGCGCCTTATAGGACAGTTGGGGTCATCCTTATCCATCAGAGACGCATAATAGGGTGTAGCGCCCCATTTTGTTCTCAAAGTTGTCACTGCTTTCCTTTCATCCTCAGTCAGATTGATAATTTTTTCCAAATCCTCAAGAGAATTCACACTGTTTTTTAATTGTTCCTTCCACTCTTCAGCCACATATTCCTCCTGCAAATATTATTATTTAAACAACATATAACTTTTAATTACCGATAAAATCATATAAGCTCAGATATCTTCTCTGCAGTTGTCATATAGTGATCCCTGATCACACGTTCCAAAAGTCCACCATCCTTTTTTAATATACTATCAAGTATATCTTCATGCCGTCTTCTAATCTTTTCAGGGCTATATATCTGCATCCAGTATTTATTAAAGAAAATATGTGATTTGTGAGAAAGATTTTTAGTAAAATTTACAAGCTCTTTATTGAGAGATTTTGTAAACATATATTCATGAAATTTACCACCAGACTCTATAAATTTAATATGCTCCCCCTGAAAAGCAAAATATTCCATCTCATTAATGAGAACATTTAGTTTTTCAAAATCCTTCTCAGTAAATTTATCCAATGCAGTCCTTATGGCATAACCTTCAAGAAGCCCTCGGGTTTCGTATGTATCAAGAACCTGTTCTTTCGTAATTGCAGTAACGAAATACCCCACTTGGGGTCTGTACTGCAAAATACCTTCTGTGATAAGTTCCCGCAATGCTTCTCTTACCGGAGCTCTGCTTATACCAAAATGTTTGGATAAGCTGCTTTCCACCACCCTGTCACCACTTTTTAAATCATCAACAAGAATCGAGTGATAAATTTGTTTCACTACAAAATCTTTATATGTATTTTTTTTCAAAACTTCCACTTGCCTACCTCGCTGTCGACAATCGACAGTAATTCCTGAGATTTGTTTTGTCAATATTTTTATTGTAAAAAATGTGGTGGTGATAGAAAATATATTCTTGAACTATGAAAAATATTCGGTTAATTTCACACATTCTAAGGAGGGACATATGGATTACAAACTATTAAACGAAAACGAGATTGAAAATTTTCCGGAAAATTTTAACAAAAAACTGCAGGATGCACAAAATGCATTGGAAAAGCTCAAAAATACTGAAAATGTATCGTACAAAGATTTTATAAGACCTTTTGCAGATATAATGCACAATTTGCATAAAGAGTTTACAAAGTTATCCCATCTGAATTCAGTCAATAATACACCTAAGACTCAGGAAGCTTATAAAAAAACATTGCCTATGGTAACAGAATTTTTTACCGACATTTCCCTTGATGAAAAAATTTATAAAATATATGAAAAAATAAATTCAGAAAATAATCTTAACAAAGTTCAAAAAGTCGTTATTGAAAAAGGAATAAGGGATTTTAAACTTGCAGGGGTTCACCTGCCAGAAAGGCAAAAAGAGCGTGTCAGGCAAATAAACTTACGTCTGAGCGAGTTAGGTAACAGTTTCTTTCAAAACATACTTGATGATACTGATAAATTCAGTTTGGAAGCTGAAGAATCGGTATTGACTGAAATGCCCGAATCAGAGAAGCAAGCTGCAAAAAAAGGCGATAAATACATTTTTACTCTTCAAATGCCAAGTTACATTGCATTTATGACATACTGCTCCAATCGTGAACTAAGAGAAAAGATGTATAAAGCCTACATGACAAGGGCTCCTCAAAATGAAGAAATCATCGAAGAAATCTTAGCTTTAAGATATGAACTGGCCAAGATCCTGGGATTTAAGAACTATGCAGAACTATCCATTTACGATAAATCAGCAGAAAGCTCTGAAAAGGTTATTGAATTCCAGGAGGATTTAGCAACAAAATGCAGGGAAAAAGCACAAAATGATTTTTTGGAGTTACAGACATTTGCACAGGAATATAATATAGAAAACATTCAGTCATATGATTTAATGTATCTTTCGGAAAAACTGAAAAAGGAGAAACTTAACTTCAGCGAGGAAGAATTAAGACCATATTTTGAGAAAGACGCTGTGATTGACGGACTTTTTACTTTTTTGCATAAATTGTTCAACATTGAATTCAAACAGGAAAAAGCTGAGCTTTGGCATGAAAGTGCCTGCTGCTACAACTTATATATTGACGGTGTTGAACAGGGCATTCTTTTCATGGATCTGGAAGCTAGAAAAGGAAAAAAAGACGGAGCATGGATGAACGACTGGATAACAAAATATATAACAAGCAACAACGACACTGTTCTACCAAAGGCTTTTGTTGTGGCCAATTTTTCCCCCTCTTCGGAAAACAACCCATCTCTGCTGAGGCACAGAGATGTGGAAACACTTTTTCACGAAATGGGCCATGCCCTTCACCACCTGCTAAGCAAAGTGGACGAATATTTTGTAAGTGGAGTAAACGGTATTGAGTGGGATCTGGTGGAATTTCCTTCACAGCTGTTGGAGAATTTTGCTTTTGAACCGGGCATATTAAAAATGTTCGCCAGACATTATAAAACAGGTGAAATGATTCCGGATGCGCTTATCGACAAAATTGTGAATAATAAAAACTTTCACTCCGGCATGGGTTTTGTGAGACAGCTGGAATTCGGCCTTTTTGATATGTACATTCACATGCGCAAAATGTCATCGGAAGAAGTGGAAAAAACTCTGGATGAAGTCAGAGACAGAATTGCCGTTATAAAGCCGCCAGAGTACACAAAATTTCAGAATCAGTTTGCTCACATTTTTGCAGGTGGGTACGCCGCGGGATATTACAGCTACAAATGGGCGGAAAGGCTGAGCGCCAATGCATTTTATGATTTTTTAGACAACAATATTTTTGATAATGGTTTTTCAGAAAGATTCCTTACGAATGTCCTTTCACTTGGAGGCTCTGCCAATTTTGAGGAAGTATATGAAAAATTTTCAGGCAAAAAAATTGATAATGAATCTCTCCTAAAACTACATGGAATAATTTAATTACATTAGCGGCAAAATCCATGAGAAGGGGTGGTTAGAGGTAGTAGAGGTAATTAACTTTACCTTTACCTTTACCTCTACCCTATTTATTCAGAAATATATCCTTCTTTTTTTAGCTTCTCATAGTGTGCATTGTGAAGCATCTTTGCCTCTTCGGGCATTTTATATCCGTAAATCATACTTTGAAGGGAACCTTTTACGGAGAAAACACCCATATAAACATGCACGATAAACATTACAAGCAGCGCCATCCCAAGAATAATATGTATCATTACTGAAATGCGCAGTGTATCTGTTGTCCCCGCAAAAAAGTACATAATATAACCGGTTACAGCCATAATAATGCCACCAAGTGTGGCAAGCCAAAACCATACTTTCTGACCGGCATTAAATTTATCCGCCTTGATAATTTTTTGGGATTTGCTCAGATATCCGCCCATTACCAGAAACCATTTTATATCGTATGTTTTAGGTATAGCATCTTTGACCCATAACACAAAAAGAATCAGGGCAGTCACGCCAAACACTATGGCTACAATACCATGGGTATATCTTAAAAATCTTATAAAATCCCCACCACCGAAAAGATTTCCATAAATCATGGCAAGCCCTGATATAAGCATAATCACAAACGTTACGGCAGCTATCCAGTGAATTACTCTCCCCAAAAAACTGTACCATGGGATTTTCTCGCCACTGTGTGCAAACTTGAATGCACCTATTACCAAAAAATGAAGCAGAAAAATCAGCGGAGTGGCTATAATAAGAATGGTATAAATATTTTTAAAATATTTTTCCTGCAAAATCGTAAATTTTTGTCCATATTTCTGCCAATCGCCGGTAAAAACTTCATTAAAATCTTTGTAGTAAGCTGTAGTAGAAACAACGCCGTACGATTTTGTAATAGACGGCTGTTGAGTCTCAGCAAATATAACCATTGCTCCGGCAACAAAAAGCATAATAAATAAAGCTATAAGTATTTTTTTCATTTTAACGCCCCTTAATCGGTATTACAGAGCTGCATTAAAAAGGAAAGACGGCAGACGTCTTTCCCTCTATTTTTTATCATAGGCTCTGGACCAACCCCAGGCATTCGCTCCTGAACCACGTTTGAACACTCTTTCTCTGTAAATATTTGCCACTTTATCACCATCACCTGCCAAAAGGGCCTTAGTGGAACACATCCCGGCACACAACGGAACTTTACCTTCAGCTATCCTGTTCTGACCGTATAATTTCATCTCCCTGTCACTAAAATCCTCATCAGGACCACCGGCACAGAATGTACATTTATCCATAACGCCCCTTGCTCCAAAACTGTTTCCTTTCGGAAACTGAGGTGCACCAAAAGGGCAGGCAAAAAAGCAGTACCCGCATCCGATACAAGTATCCTTATTCACATTTACTATTCCGTCATCCCTCTGATAAAGAGCATCCACCGGACAAACAGCTATACATGGTGCATCAGAGCAGTGCATACAGGCCACTGAAATACTCTTTTCTCCGGGCTCACCTTCATTAATAGATATAACACGTCTTCTGTTGATACCCACAGGTACATTATGCCCTTCTTTACAAGCCACTGCACAGCCGGCGCAATCTATACATCTTTCCACATCACATAAAAATCTCATACGTGCCATAATAGCCTCCTAATCCTACGCTTTGCTCATTTTGCAAAGACCGGTTTTGGTCTCCTGCATCTGAGTCACAATGTCATAACCGTAATTAGTCACCACATTAGCCGCTTCACCAAGAACATATGGTTCAGTTCCTTCCGGATATTTGCCGGACCATGAATCCCCCATGAAAAAGCCTCCAAAGTGAAATGGCAGAAAGATGGTATCCTTATCCACTCTGGCGGAAATTTTAGTTTGAACTTTAATTTTTCCACCATTAGGTGATTCAATCCAAATCATATCTCCATCCCTGAGGCCGTAATTATTAGCGGTTTCTACATTTACTTCAGCATACATATCTGGCTGAAGCTCTGCCAAATATTTATTGCTCCGTGTCTCAGCACCGCCACCCATATATTCAACCATACGGCCTGTGGTAAGAATCAGGGGAAACTCTTTATACCAGTCGAGTTTCTGCTCACTCTTATACTTCGTAAATACACGATAATGATCCGGCTGATCATCATATGTGGGATATTTTTTAATCATTTCCGGACTCGGTGAGTGCAGCGGCTCTCTGTGAACCGGTATAGGATCAAGGAAATCCCATACATAGCACCGCGCTCTTGCATTACCGAAAGGAGCCATACCTTTATCAAGAGCGTATTTAATTGTTTTCTGACTTAAATCTGTTTTCCAGTTAGTGCCTTCCACAACGCCGCTGAATTCAGGATATCCACCCTCAGCTTCACTGCCAGGCATAGTTGTGCCCGGTGCCGCAAGCTGATTCTCTTTTTTTCCGTCAGGATAGGTGTATTCCGTTCCGAATCTGGCTCTGAATGGAAGACCTCCTTTCTTAACAGGTTTTGACATATCGTAAAGAATAGGCGTACCCGGATGTTCTTCAGTCCAGCACGGCCATGGAAGACCGTAATATTCGCCATCACACGGTCCGCCCTTTGCTTCAAGTGTTATCACGTCAAAGGTATGCCAGTTGTCCGTATGCTTCTTAATCCTTTCCGGAGTCTGACCGTTGTAACCTATTGTTAATGAACCTTTATTTAACTCCCTTGTAACATCTTCAGGAACTGTTTTAATATTTTTATAAAATTTATCTGCAAAACCAAATCTGTCCACCAGCTCAGATAAAATTGTATAATCATCTTTTGCATCATAAACAGGATCTACAACTTTATAGCGCCATTGAATGCCTCTCTGACTGCTAGTAACACTTCCGGTGGTTTCATACTGACTTGTTGATGGAAGCAGATAAACGTTATCTTTGTCCGATGCCACAGCTGTCATTGTCGGGAACGGATCAATGATGACGACCATATCAAGTTTATCCAACGCCCGTTTTAATTTATGATACTGTGACTGAGAATTTGATGAGCATCCCCAGAAAACAACGGCTTTCAGCGATGTATACTGTGTTATTTCATCATCCTGAATGGCTCCTTCATACCACCTGGAAAGTGTAAATCCCGGTTTACCCATGTATTCTTCATTATGAAAACGGGATTTTATCCATTCATAATCCACATCCCATACTCTGCTCCAGTGTTTCCATGCACCGTCCGAAAGACCGTAGTATGCAGGAAGAGAATGGGAAAGCACACACATATCGGTGGCACCCTGAACATTGTCATGACCTCTGAAAATATTGGTGCCGCCACCGGCAACTCCCATATTTCCCAGAACAAGCTGCAGTATACAATAAGCCCTTGTCATGCTGCTTCCTATTGAGTGCTGGGTACCTCCCATACACCACACTATTGTGCCGGGCCTGTTTTGCGCCAGGATTTTGGCAACCCTTGTTATATCTTCTGCCGGTACACCTGTAACTTCCGATACAACTTCAGGAGGATAGTTTTTTGCTTCCTTTTTAAGCTGCTCAAATCCTGAAACCCTTCTTCTGATGAAATCCTTATCTTCCCATCCGTTTTCAAGTATAACATTTATTAAACCCATCACATAAGCTGTGTCAGTCCCCGATCTTATCTGAACAAAATCAGTAGCTTTTGCCGCTGTTTTTGTAAATCTGGGATCGACAACAATTACAGGTGCGTTATTTACTTCCTTAGCATACAATATGTGCTGCATAGATATAGGGTGCGCTTCAGCAGCATTGGAGCCTATCATAAAAATGCATTTGGAATTACGTATATCATTCATACTGTTTGTCATCGCTCCGTAACCCCAGGTATTTGCAACACCTGCAACGGTTGTGGAGTGGCAGATTCTGGCCTGATGATCAATATTGTTTGTCCCCCAAAAAGCAGCCAACTTTCTTTGGAGATATGCCATTTCATTGGAAACCTTTGCACTTCCTATCCACATAACGGAATCGGGGCCGTTTTCTTCCCTGAATTTCATCAGTTTTTCTGAAACCTCATCGAGGACCTGTTTCCAGGAGATTTTTTGCCATTTTCCGTTAACCTTTTTGAGAGGGTGTTTAAGCCGTTTTTCACTTTTCACCATATCGATGGCACTTGCACCTTTACAGCAGTGCCCACCTCTTGATATAGGGTGATCCTGGGCTATTTCCTGCCTTACCCATACACCGTTCTGTACTTCGGCGTACACACCGCATGCAACAGCACAGTGAGTGCATACTGTTCTGATAATTTCAGATTTTGGATAAGGTGATTTTGCATTTGCAGCTCTGGATTTTTTGACAACACTCGGCATGGTGGACAAACCGGCCAAAGCCGCTGTTGCCGTTGAGAATTTCAGGAATGTTCTCCTGTCAAAATTATAATTTATTGTCTTGGTGGAGCTTCTGCTGAAATCCTCTTTTTTAAGTAATTTTTTACTTGGCATAGAAACCTCCTTAATCTCTTAGAGACTTATAATATTTCTTAAAATGTTCCGTCTCTCTATAGAGATTTTCATTTACAACTTCACTCTCTTTTGCCATAGCCGGCTTCACAGTGGCAGCCACCCCGAGAGTGGCACCGGTTACAGCCATCCCTTTTAAAAATTTTCTTCTGTCCATAAACTTGGTTTTCATAAAAACCTCCTGCTGGTATAATATTAAGTTAAAGACTTCATACCTTCCAAAAACTTCATATCCATCTCAAGATAATCCCTTGAAAACAAACCGGCTGCTGCATAAAAATAAGCCTTTTCATTTGTTTTCAATATTTCAGCAAGTCTTTCAAAAGTTGGATATAAAAACTTCTTCAGAAAATTTTGCTGCACATCGGCACAATTTCCGCTGTCTATTAAATATAACATAAGATCGATCATAAAAAGTATCGAATCCTCTGTATCCTTATAATCTGTATCCTTAACCACTTTCAAATCTTCAAGGAAATCCCTCATTTCAACCAAAGGCTCCCCGAAATTCTTCCCTTCAAGAAGAAAGGAGGCATTAAGATTCGACAATCCTTCACCAAAGGGATTTTCAAAAAGCTCGTAATATTCATTTTTAATGCTTTCAGCGTCCGAATTATCCAAAGCTTCTTTCATAAACGAAATGGTTTTATCAAACTCTCTGTTAATACTGTCTTCATTAAGATTGGCAACAAAAGCACGCCAAGCTTTTATATCTTCTTCCTTGGGGCTTTCCCAGAAAAAACTTTTTATCAGATTATAAACTCCGTTTCTCATACTGTTCAAAGACTCTATATCCATTAACCCACCTCTAACTGTTTTATTACACGGCATTTATCACAATAATTCAACAGTTCCAGTTCATCATCATATCTGCCGGCCGATTTCAGTTTATTTCTGACCTGTTCCAGACTTTTTTTATTTCCGAAAACTGCTCCGCATTCAGCACAGACAACGGGCTCATCCTGGGCAAGTACTCTCGGCTGGAAAAATTCTTCATCAAGGAGCAAGCCGGGCACCAAATCCAGTGCATCTTCAGGACAGACGTTTAAACATATCCCGCACTGGATACAGTTGGCAGCAATATGAGAAAGTGTATAATTAGAGGAATCCGCCATAAGAGAGCCTATCTTACAATGATTAAGGCAGGCAAGACAGAGACTGCATTTATTCTCATCACATACCACACTGCCAAATGTATGCAATATACGTTCCTGCAAAAGCACTCTCTTATTTTCAGATTTTTCATAAATATCTTTTAATACGGGAGTGAAAAATTTGCGCTTATTTTTATATTCCGGGAAAGTAAAGTCAGAAGTAAATATTGCATCTTCCTCATTGCTGAATTCCGGGTTGTACCCTGCTGATACAAGCTTTCTGCCGGAAAAGGCATAAGCTGATAATGCATTGGTAAACTGGATATGCTTATACAAACCCGACTCTTTAAAAATATCCTGAAAAACATGAACATTTGCAATGCCCAGCCTTAACAGCAAAAGGAAATGAAAGCTGTTCAGGATATAAACATTCGGGAGTATAATCAGCAGAATATCTTCATTAATCTTATTGCTATAATTTTTGTAAAAAAAGACCGTATCGCTTTCCTGCACAAAAATAATATGTCTGTAATTTTTTTCCTCTTTCTGCAGTTTTTCGTAAATTAAATCTGCAAAAGTTTCATCACTGACATCCTCTGATTGCATGGCTCCTGTGGGACAGGACGAAATACATTGACCGCAATCTTCACATGCAAAATGATTCACTTCTATCCCGTTCGAACTTTTATGCACAGCTTTATATTCACAGGCTTCTATACAACGCTGACAGCCCAAATCAAGTCTGCCGTTATACTGGCATATTTCACTGTTATGGTTAACAGATTGCTCTATTTGGAATGTACCTATGTTGGCAAATAATTTTTCTTTCTCATCTATATGATAAACACCGTTAATTTCGGAATATTCATTTTTCCTCTTATCCTCATCCAGAAAAAGTATCTGTGAAACAGAAAATGTATAATTTTCGTATCGGTAAATATCAATGGCATTTTCAGGGCAGGCATCAACACACTTGCCGCAGTAATCACATTTTGTAAAATCGATACTGATTTCATTATCTATTGCATCCAGCGGACAGGCAATAATACATTCACCGCATGATGTACATAAATCTTCGTCCAGTGGATATCTGCATTCGCATTTCACTTGTATATCGGGAAATGAGCCTGAAACTTCATAATTTACAGCCGAATAAAATTCTCTGCCACTTTTCGTTTTCCCGGTTACAATAGGAATAATATCCAGGACGCCGCTGTAAATATTTGTAAACGCCTCCAGCATCTCTTCATTCTCTGTTATAACGGCGACTTTGGGTGAAACTTCCAGCATTCCCGTTTTTCTTTCAGCCGGAAAATGAATATAATTAACATTCTTAAACAGCGTTTTCGGAAACATCCTCACATCCCTAAAAGAAGTGCAAACTTCCTGTCTTTAATTTTGGCTCTGAACATTCTCACTTTTTTTTACTCTTTTAAAATTATAAGGCCTTTCTTTTGTCTTGTCAAACGGAATATAAAGATTTTTAGATGCATTCCAGATTCAAAAACAGTCTTTTACCAAATAGTTAGGAAAATAATAACTTATAATGACCTAAAATAACAATACAAACTGCAGCCTAAATAAAATATTGTTTTATAAAACATTGACTTTTCTTACACCTTCCGGTTTCCATGCCGGGGATATCGTCCGTGCTCCTTTTCGCCTGCAATTTAAGACAGAGGCAAAGGAAATAGTAAAACCGCCGTATTTTTCGTTTATAGCATCCATTGCCTTATACACATTTTCCATATCCTTTCTCTCATCAAAAACAGAACACAGCTCCTGAGTATCATGCACCAAGCCTGACAGAGTGACACCTATAAGCCTGATTCCATTTTCCAGAAAATTTTCCGGAAACGTTGTTGTTATATATCTGCTCACATCATAAATATGATGGGTGGCGCAGGTGAGATAATTAACAGTATGCCTTTTGCTGATAGTGTTCATATCGGGAAACCTTATACTAACGGCAACCGTTCTGCCCGAAACGTTATGCCGTCTTGCCCTGCCGGAAACCATTTCACAAAGCTGAAGGAGATACGCATTAAACATTCTAATATCCCTTACATCTTCGGGAAAAGTCATGCTGTGCCCAATCGATTTCACAGGCTCATCTTCAACACGGAGCCCTTCCCTGTCATCTCCGCACGCCATCATATAGTAATAATAACCGTTTTTGCCGAACATCTTACATAATTTTTCCCTGCCGAGCTTCCTCATATCGGCAGTGTTAAAAACGCCAATATTATAAAAACGCTCCGAAAGCCTTCTGCCTATTCCCCAGATATCTTCAAGCTTAAACGAATCCAGGAAATCAAGTGTATCATCATCACTGATCACAAGAGAACCGTCAGGCTTGTTTATCCCGCTTGCCATTTTCGCCACAAGTTTACTTTTACCTGCACCGACAGAACAGGTGATACCGAAACGCTTTTTCACATAATTTTTAATATCCACAATAATATCTGTGACTTTTTCATCCGGAATCTGCAAAAAAGCTTCATCTACAGAATACACTTCCACTTTATCGGTGAGGGTTTTGAAAAAATCCATGATTTGGGAGGAAATATACGTATATTTTCTGTTATTGCCCTCCACCAAATTGATAAAAGGGCACATTTTCTCAGCTTCATATTTACTCATCCCGGTTTTTACCCCGTACTTCCTTGCAATATAGCAAGCCGTTGTCACAACCGTTCGTTCCTTGGCCCCTATTACCGCCACAGGCTTGTCTTTCAAATGGGGCTTACTCGCTTTCTCCACCGAAGCAAAGAAAGCATCCATGTCCACACAAAGAATCATAACTGCTCCCTGGCGATTAAAAACCATTTCATAGAAAGAGAATTCAGGGCTATCTCGTAAGCATCAAAACCATCTGTAAAAGTGTACTTGTAAACGAGGTAATGCCCCTTTCTTTCAGTCCAGCTGTAAAAAATCTCTTTTACAGAGACCTTCTCTCCATTGCTCTCAATCCATACGGGCAGCGGGTTTCCATATTTAAAAATCACCCCTGCTCTGCTGATTTCCACATCAGATGTAAAAATCATAATAAAACAGCTCCTCTGTAAAGTTCAATGTTCAATGTTCAATGTTCAACGTTCAAGGTTCAATGTTCAAGGTTCAATGTTCAATGTTCAATGTTCAATGTTCAAGGTTCAATGTTCAGGGAGATAAAGCTCGTAATTTTAGTCAAAGTCTTTTAAAACAAATTTAAGTTTGCCTATAACCTCAAAAGAATCGACAGAAGTCACCCTGATACTTTTATATCTTTTATTAGCCGGAACAAGGAGAATGCACCCATCTTTTCTGGCAAATGTTTTCAAAGTAACCTCATCATTTATACGAAAAGCCCCTGTTTCCCCTTCATTTATATCCGGCTGTTTCTTTATTACAGCTATATCTCCCTCAAATATCCCTTTATCTATCATGCTGTCGCCTTCAACCTTGAGGCAGAACAGGTTTTCTGTTTTTTTGAATTTCTCGAAAAAATCAATATAACCTTCGATATTTTCTTCAGAAAAGACAGGAACACCGGCTTTAATCCTCCCCAGCAAAGGAACCCCCCGGTGATAAATAAGCTCAATCCCTCTGGCTTTGGATGAATCCTTTTTTATAACACCGGCTTCAGCCAACCTGTCCAGCATCTTCTTGACACTGGATATGGAAGTAATTCCCATACCTTTGGCAATATCCCTGACGGAGGGAGGATAGCCATATTCATCCATAAAATTTTTTATAAACAGAAAAAATTCTTCCTGCCTTCCGGTTAATCCCATAAGCAGCTCCGTATACCAAATGGTAACATTTGTTCTCTCAAGTATAAATATAAACCCATGCCTTTGTCAACAAAAAAAGAAGTTTAGGGGAAGGGACTAAATTACCACCCCCAGTTGAATAAATTGCTATGCCATTTTGCCTAAGGCATTTAACTGGGCAGGCCTGGTGGTAGTAAAATTTATAATGGCTCAATTATTCAAAGCTCTAAGACCTTTGCACAATAGTCTTGTTGTCACCCTGTAGCATCTTCGCCTTCAGGCAAATGCTACGGAATGACCTCTTATAGTTGTGCAAAGGTCTTGCTCTTTAAATACGAAGCTTATTTAATGGGGACGTAGCCTTTTTCACCGGGTGATTCTTCAAATATAATATCCACCTTATTTTTTCTTTTGCTCACTGAAAAGCTTTTTAATACCGTCACTCCGGCCGAAAACAACAAGCTGATCGCCGCTTTCCAAAACTCTGTCCGCCAGAGGATTAGCGATAAGCTCATCACCTTTCTTAACCGCCAGCACCAATATATCAAATCTTCTGATAAGCTGCAAATCCTCAATTGTCTTACCAACAAAAGAGGGAAGATTTTTCAGTGACAGCGTCTGTATCTCATATTCAGGAATATTGTTCAGAAGGTCATGAAATGTATCCGTTTCTGAATAATCACCGAAAGCCTGGTATGAATTTTTGCGTAAAAGTTTCTCAAACTTATCGATATCATCATTCGAAATAAGGTACTTATTCAATACAATATTAAAAATCCTTATCGATGCCTCATACTCCTCCGCTACAACATGATCCGCACCCAAACTGCGGAGACCGTTCACCTCCTGATAGAATCTGGTTCTGGCGATAATATCTACAGAAGGTGCGACCTCTCTGATTTTATAAACAATTCGCCTTGTAGCAACAGGATCAGAGATTGCAAGGGAAACAAGTTTAGCTTCTTTTACATTGGCCTTTTTCAAAACATGTTCCTGGGAAGCATCACCAAAAAAAATATTTTCCTCTTTTATCGAATAGTATCTGACAGTTTTGGGATTAAATTCAATTATTACATAAGGAATATTGAACGTTTTGCAGCTTTTTACCAAATTTTTACCACTTATACCATAACCTATTATTATAACATGGTTTTTTAGGCTACTGGCGGACTTTGTTACATCTTTTCCAGGTTTATCAAATGTTATAAACCTATCCAGCCAGCCGACAACAGTATGCATTTCCTTCATCATAAGAATACTCAGCATCATTGTAATTATTGTACTTGAAATCAGATATTGAAATATGGCATCACTCAAAATTCCATTTTCATGAGCAAACCTGGTAAGCAAAAAAGAAAATTCACCTATCTGCGACAATGAGATACCGGCAAGAAATGCAGCTTTTAGAGGGATTCTGATAATACGCATTCCTAAAATAACAATCATACATTTAAAAAACATTATAAGCAGGGCCAAAGCAAGAATAATAAATGGTCTTTGAAGAAAGAAGTTAATGTTAAGCAGCATTCCGATCGAAATAAAGAAAAAACTGACAAACACCTCTTTAAAAGGCATAATATTTTCAAAAACATGATGGGAATATTCGGACTCTGAAATTATAATCCCGGCCAAAAAAGCTCCAAACGCAAGAGAAAGACCGGCCTTATCGGCAATAAATGCAATGATAAAACAGATGGAAAGACTAAATATCAAAAACAGTTCGTTATTCTGTAATTTCAGGACTTCATATATAAGTTTTGGTACAATCTTTCGGGCAACAAGAAAAAAACCTAAAATTATCAACGCACTTTTTAAGAGAGCGTATGCAATACCTGCAAAATCAGCCTGGGCTCCGGCGCTCAGATATGGAATAAGAAGCAGCATTATTACCACTGTAATATCCTGAAATATCAATATCCCGACACTTATATTTCCGTGGGGGGTCTGTGTTTCCCCCTGCTCCTGGAAAATTTTCAAGACAATGGCGGTACTGCTCAGCGAAATGATAAAGCTTATAACAAGAGAAAGCTTTACAGGAAAACCCAAAATAAAATGAATGGCTGCAAAAGTGAGTATAATCGTTCCGAAAACCTGAAGTGAACCGCCGTAAAAGAATATATCTTTTATTTTATTCAGTTTTTTCAGAGAAAATTCCAGTCCTATGGTGAAGAGAAGAAGAATAATACCGATTTCGGAAATCAGGTTAACCTGTTCCACTTCACTTATAAGTTTAAATCCGTAAGGACCGGCCAGCAAACCGGAGATTATAAATCCAAGAATGGAAGGCAGCTTTATCTTATTAAAAAGAAATATGACAAACGATGAAAGTATAAAAACAACCGTTATTTCCTGTAAAAAAGAAAAATGCTCCATAATGCTAAAAACTCTCCCGGTACTTTTATTTGGAAAATTAGTATAACATAAAAAATTATTTTTACATTATGTAAAGACTTTTTTGAGGAAATCAAAAACATCACAATCCGTTTCTCTTACACAAAAGCCGTTGGGACAGTATATTTCGAAATATACTATTTAACCAACAATCTCAGAATACTTATTGTTTGACAATTCCCCATATTACTCTATCATATCAATATTTAGGAGGTTCAGATGGTTACAAACAAACTTAACAATGAATACAGTCTATATTTACAGGAACATAAAAACAACCCTGTGGCATGGCAGCCTTACAGTAAAGAAATTAGTGAAATAGCACAAAAAGAAAACAAACCAGTACTCATAAGTATTGGATATTCCTCGTGCCACTGGTGCCATGTTATGGCTAAAGAATCTTTTCAGGATGAAGCAACAGCCGAATATATAAATGAACATTTTATTCCGGTAAAAGTTGACAGAGAAGAGTTCCCGGATATAGATAAAAAATATCAAATGTTTTTGCAAATAACCAGACAGATGGGGGGATGGCCGTTAACAGTTTTTACAGACCCCGATTTAACACCTTTTTACGGCGGAACTTACTTTCCGAAACAAGAGATTCAGGGCATACCAGCATTTACAAATGTTCTGAAAACCGTATCTCAGTTATATCACAGTAAAGATGAAAAATTGGATCAAATAAGAAACAGTTACATTAAGTTTATGAACAGATTTGAACAGGTGGATTCAGATTTTACACAGTTTCAGAAAACAATTGAAAACAAAGAAACCATAACCAACTTTGCTGAGAAGTTTGATATGGAAAACGGCGGTCTGGAGGGTAAAAGCAAGTTCCCGAATGTTCCGGTACTTGATTATCTGCTTTTTTATGAGGAAGATGACAACGTAATAAATTTTCTCAAAAAAACTGCCGACCAGCTTTGCTTATCAAGTATTTTTGATCATATAAACGGAGGCTTTTTTAGATACTGTGTTGATGAAAAATGGAACATCCCACACTTTGAAAAAATGTTGTATGACAACGCTCTAAATGCAAATTTTTTAATCGACATGTACGAAAGAACCGGAGATAAACTTTACTATCACATTTCCAGAAAAGCTATAGATTTTGTGTTGGAAAATTTTTCAACAGAATTCGGCCTGTCAGCTTCCATGAACGCCGATACGCCGGATGAAAATAATAACTTCACAGAAGGTCATTACTACAAAATAACATATAACGACTTTCCGGCAGATATAACAGATGCAGAAAAAGAGCTGATAACTGGATACTTTATATTAAACAACGATATATTAAAACTGCGCCCGGTGGACTATGATAACTACATTAAATTGGAAAAAGTTTTTGAAAAACTCAAAGTAAACAACAAAAAGGAGAAGCCTTCAACAGATACAAAAGTTATTCTCTCCTGGAATATGTTGTTTATAAAGACATTGTTGGATTTTGCAGAAATAACCAATGAAGAATATTATATGAATATGGCCCTGAATATTTTCAACAAAGTTAAAAATTTTCTCACTGAAGAAAATGGTGCTGTTTACAGAATAAAATATACACAGGAACTGGTATTTAACCACAGAACACTGGAAGACTACGCATACAGCATTGAAACAACGCTAAAAATATTTGAAATGACGAAAGACAAGCACACACTGAGCCTGGCAATGAATCAATGCAATACAATGATTGATCTCTTTTTTGCAAACAATATCTTTTATTTCGATACATCACACTCGGTAACAGATACTTTTGATGAAGCCATACCTTCTGCTCTGGGAAAAATCTACAAAAGTATTTTATACTTATCAAAAATCACAGAAATAGACGAAAAAATAATCACATCTCTGAAAAACTTTGCAGCAGACAGAGTGATGAAATTTCCTCTTGGTCACCCCACCCTCATAAAAAACATGCTTACCGATGAATAAAAATGATCGAATATTTGCTATTTTTCATAACCGGCATCTGCGCCGGTTATTTAATCAGCGGAAAATATTCTAATAAACTGCAAAAAGTTTCTTTGAATATCAGTATATTGCTCTTACTTTTTTTTATGGGTGTAAGCATAGGCAAAGATCCCATGCTTTACACAAAGATATCCGGCTTCGGTATCCAGGCCTTGGCTATATCAGGATTTTCCATTTTTTTCAGTATATTAGCAGTTTTGTTAATAATAAATATAACAGGCAGCAAAAAATGATAGTAATGATGATTGCGGCAGTAATCGGTGGAATAGTACTTTCTCAGTATTCACTTCTGCCGGTTACAGTAATCCACTATTCCGGTAACCTGACAACATATATGCTTTACCTGCTTTTACTTTTAATCGGATACGATATTGGCAAGGATAAAAGTACATTGTCAAAACTTTTTTCCTCGGATAAAAAACTGTTTTTCATACCCCTTGGTACGATAATAGGTACATTAACAGGCGGTTTGCTGGCTGCTTTTGTGATAGGATTAAGCATTTCAGACTCACTTGCAATTTCAGCCGGATTTGGCTGGTACTCTCTTTCTGCGGTGCTAATTGCTGATTCCAGAGGGGGAGATCTTGGTTCCGTGGCATTTTTAACTAATGTATTCAGGGAGATTATAAGCATCCTCCTGATACCTGTACTTGCAAAATACCTGGGGCCGTATGCAACTATCCCCGCCGGTGGGGCCACAACTATGGATACTACTTTACCACTGATTGAAAAATATGCCGGTGGTTCTGCTGCTTTTGTGGCATTTATTCACGGATTTGTCCTCAGTTCGCTTGTTCCTATTTTAGTTCCGCTTTTTCTGTAAAAAAAACTTAAAATCGGTGACTGTTAAAACGCTCTGATTGTCTGTGGAAAATCGTTAGAATTAACAAATACGGATTCAATTAAATACTGTATATAACCAGGAAATGGGCAAAACTTCCCAAAGCAACAAAAACATGAAATATTTCATGAAATCCCAGGAAACCGGAAACAATCACCGGTTTTTTGAGAGCATAAATCACTGCTCCGACGGAATAAAACATTCCCCCCGCTAACAAAAGTAACAATTCCGATGTATTTAAAACATTAAGCATCGGCCATATGGCAAACACAGCTATCCATCCCATTATCAAATATATTGATGTGGAAACCCACCTGGAAGCATTCATCCAGAAAATTTTTATAAAAATACCCACAAAAGCAAAAGTCCAAACCACACCAAGTAAGCTCCATCCCCAACCGCCACGTAGCGATATAAGACAAAGGGGAGTATAAGTAGCTGCGATAAGCACAAAAATCATCATATGATCAAGGCGTCTCAAAAGTCTTACTTTTTTCTCATTTAAAGGCAACCAGTGGTATAATGTGCTCATAAGGTACAACAAAAACAATCCCACACCAAATACAGTGTAAGACACAATTCTGTAAGGATCCATATAGGCCAGAGCTTTGTCCAAAAGCAAAACTAACCCCACAACAGAAAAAACCGCCGGGATAAAATGTGTGAACCCGTTCATGGGTTCTCTCAAATACTTAATCATAATACAAAGATATGACAGTATGTATAAAAATTCAATATAAATAACTACCGGTACCGCCCCTTTTTACTATAAAAGATTTTTGAATAATATATTCTTATAAATTGTTCCAAACTGAGCCCCCTAACACCTCCTATCTTAGAATAAAGTATTTTGTATAAGTAGATTGAACAGATATAATTGATAAACGAAGAACATTGAACATTGAACAAAAACTTGGGGGAAATAAAGAGGTATACATTAATTCTGTCACCCCTGCCCTGTTAAATGACCTTCGGTCTATCAGCTTCACTGATATTTAACAGGGGCGAGCGGAGTCGAGGAATCTCTATTTTTATATAACAAATATATCTGCGTTTCTGCTTATTTTGTTACACGATTGTCTTTACAAAAATCTCAAAAAAAGTCGGAAAAATTGTTTTACTTTCTTCTTCTATGAGATATATTTCTTACATTTAAGTAAGAAACAATATACCCCAAAGGAATTGAAAAACAAAAATGATGAAAAAGATAAAAAATATCGGCACCACATCCTTTATTATTTCTGATTTTAGGGTTAAAAATCTGGATTATCTTAGAGATAAGGTAGATATAGTCCAGCTTTTATATTTAGATAGTGAGGATGGGGAAACTGAGACTAAAGAGCTTTTGAAGGTTAAACAAGATATTGAATATATCGCTCATATGCCCATCGATATCGATCTTTCTTTGGATAAAGATTGGACAAAGCTGGAAAAATTTATCTCAGACTTAAAAGTGTTAGATCCAAAAAGCTATATAATCCATCCGAAAAACCATCACAATTTTTTTAACAATCTTGTCTCTTTTAAAGAGAAATATAAAAATATCTGCGTAGAAAATATCGATGAAATAGAGTCTTTTAGCAAAATTTTACATATTGATGCCAATATTTGTCTTGATGCAGGTCATGCCCTTTTAAAAGGTATAGACATAAAAAATTTCATAAATAAATTTGGCAAAAATATTACCACATACCATCTTCACGGTGTTTTTGAAGGCGTGGATCACCTGTCTATGAAATACTTTGACAAAAAGGTTCTTAAATATCTTTTGGATTTTGCCTCAGAAAAGGAGATTGATATTATAATAGAAGTGTTTGGCCTTGAGGATTTTACTGCTTCAATAGATTTTTTAAGGGGGTTTTTCAGGGAAAATGATTACGATTATCACCGGTGGAGTTAAAAGTGGCAAAAGCAGTTTTGCCCTTGAATTAGGCAAAAATTATCAAAAAAAGCTTTATATCGCCACATCTGAGGCATTTGATGAGGAAATGAAAAAAAAGATTCAAAGACATCGCACAGAAAGAGATCACACATGGTCAACTGTTGAAGAACCTTTAAATATTGATAAAGCATTAACTCAAAATAGCGGATTTGAATATGTGGTTTTGGACTGTATTACTGTCTGGTTGAATAATATTCTTTATCACAAAAATGATGTGGAGCAATATTTTAACTCGTTTGCCGATACACTCAAAATAATAAATCTAAACATAACCATAGTTACTAACGAGACAGGGATGGGAATAATTCCTGCAGATAGTTTGACTAGGGAATATGTAAACTTGCTTGGCACAATAAATCAAAAAATTGCAAAAATAGCTGATAATTTAATTTTAATGGTTTCTGGTTATCCCTTTTGGATAAAAAGAGGTGGCTGTGTCTTATAAACATTTTAGCAATAAGGATTGTGAGTATTATCCGTGTCACAATATTGAAGATATAAACTGCCTTTTTTGCTTTTGTCCCCTTTATCCAATAAATCAGTGCGGTGGTAATTTTCAGTTGGCCAATGGTATAAAAGACTGCTCGAAATGCGTAAAAAATCATGACAGAAATAGTTACGAATTTGTGTTAGATGGTTTAACATCCATAAACAAAGGAGCAGGAAAGTGATAAATAATATTGTAAAAAATATCAAAACACCTTCAAGAAAGTATTTACATTTAGCAAAATCCCGCTCTGGAAAACTTCTCATGCCCCCCATGGCTATGGGAAGGATGCATGAGATTTCCGAAAGACTTTGTTCTATTTATGAGAGTTTAAAACCTGAGATAAGAAATTCTGCTGTTTTTGTGATGGCAGGGGATCACGGGGTTGTGGAGGAAGGTGTTTCAGCTTTCCCTCAGGATGTTACGAGGATGATGTTTAATGCTTTTTTAAATGACCAGGCTACTGTCTGTATTTTAGCAAAGCATGAAAACACAAAAGTTATTTTATCCGACATAGGCTCGAAATTTGATACATCAAATATAAGTCAATTTAAAAATGAATTTGTCAGCAAAAAAATTGTAAACGGTACAAAAAATTTTACTAAAGAGCCCGCTATGACGAGGGATGAGGCAATAAAATGCATACAAACCGGTGCAGAAATTACACTGAATTATATTAAAAAGCTAAATCTCGATATAGTGATAACCGGTGAAATGGGGATTGGTAACACGACACCTTCAGCCGCGATAGGGACTGTAGTAACAAACAGCACTGTGGAGGAGATGATCGGTAAAGGTACCGGTCTTAGTGAAGAAGGAGTTTTAAGGAAGACTGAAGCAATAAAGAAAGCTATTTCTCTGAATAATCCGGATTTAAATAATCCTATTGATATTCTTTCAAAAGTTGGGGGAGCTGAGATTGGAGCAATTGCCGGCACAATTCTGGCAGCAGCTTTGAGCAAGATTCCGGTAATTGTAGATGGTTTTATTTCTACTGCAGCAGCACTTATAGCTTACAAGCTTAATCCCGATGTAAAAGAATATATATTTGCAGGGCATTGCTCTGAAGAGCCAGGGCACAAAAAGATGCTTGAGTTCTTACAATCTGAGCCTGTTTTAAATCTCAATATGAGGCTGGGAGAAGGCACAGGTGCTGTTTTGGCTTTGAATATACTAAAACAAGCTGCCAATATGATTTCAAATGTACCCACCTTTGAAGAAGCCGGAATAATTTTATGAATGGATTTCTTACAGCATTATCCTTCTTAACCATTTTTAAAATTAATTTAATAGAGTATGACAATAAAAACGCATCCAAATTTTTCCCATTAATCGGTTTTATTTTAGGGCTGCCGGCTGTACTTATTTTGAAAAGCGATATTTTTCTAAAAGAGGGATTGGCGCTTGTTTTTTTAATAGTGATGACAGGGGCACTTCATTTAGACGGGTTGGCTGATACTTGTGATGCACTTTTTTCCCATAAAAATTTGAACCAAAAGCTTGAGATAATGAAAGACAGCAGAATTGGGGTAATGGGGAGTATTGCTTTATTTTTATTATTAATGTTCAAGTTAGAAATATTAACATATATCAATCCGTATTTTGTCCCTGTCTCAATGTTTTGTTCCAGATTTATTGGTGTTTTCATTATGGGGAGTCTTGAATATGCAAGAGAGCAAGGTACAGGAAGTTTTTTTAAAGGCTGTGATTTTAATAAAAATTTATTTTCATTACTTATTTCGTCACTGTTACTTTTTTTCTTTATAGATGTTAAGCAGTATATTTTTCTTGTGATAATAACAGTTATTTTGGGAAAATTTTTGATATATATGTTTAAAAAATATTTTGGTGGCTGGACAGGTGATTTAACAGGTGCTGGAATAGAGTTTTCTGAAATAATTATTTTATATATATTAGCTGCAATTTTTTAGTAATATATTAATTTTTTAATTTGACCGTCATAGATACACCAAATATAACTATTACTGAACCAATTATTTGTGCAAACGATACAGCTTCACCAAGGAGGAAATAAGCACCAACCATAGTAAAAACGGGGAGTAAATTAAGCATAACAGAGGCTTTGCCGGCACCAAGTACACTGACAGCCCGGCTATACAGTAAAAGAGCAATAACTGATGGAAAAACTCCCAAATATAACAAACCGATAAATTTATTTGCGCCAAAGATATCCGGTATTCCAAAAACAGACCATTCAATAACAAGTGCAGGTAAAAGCAAAAGAACAGATGTGCCGGTCATAAACCAGACAACACCAAATAATTTGAAATGATGTATGTACCGTTTTACAAACACAGAGTAAACGGCCCATGAAAAAATAGCACCCACCATTAACAAATCCCCTATATTAGGCAAACTGTTAAAAAGTATCCCAGGCTTACCCTCAGAAACAACCCATACAGCACCAAAAATAGAAATAATAACACCTAACCACTGTATTTTACTTATGTATTCTTTTAAAAAACACACGCTGAGAATAACAGTTAAAGCAGGTATAACCGTTTCCAAAATCGCCACATTAGAAGAACTGGTAAATCGAAGAGCACTATAGATAAAAATGCTAAATAACGTCACACCAGATAACGTCATCACAAGCAAAGCCATTTTATGTTTAAGATATACATGCCTGTTATTGTAGGCCTGAAGAGCTCCCAGCGGCGTCAGTATAATAAAAGCAATAAAAAAACGGCAGAAAGCAATAGTAACAGGTAAAAGCTCATTAATTGCTTTACCTACAAGTATATTTCCCGAATATACTACAATAACAAAAAACAAAATAATATAAGCCTTAATCTGCAATTTAAACCCCGAAAAAAACATTAAAAGCAAAATTTTTTATTTGCAATTAAAATTTTATTCACGTTTCACACTTGCTCTTTTTATAAGTCTTTACGCACAATGCGAATGCTATACGAAACAAAGTGCGGAACTTGACATTTTAGCGGAAGTCACACCATTTTTTGCGATAAGAATATTTTTCCAATGTAATTCATACAAATGAAGCAGAGAAAACTTTAAAAAAACTCTTGATTTCAAGAAGATTTATAATTATACATACCATTCAAGATTGTGGAAGAAAGTATGATTTTAATTGGCAATATAGTGGCTCGATGGGGCCTCTGCAATGGATGCAGCGTGAACCCCGCCAGGCCCGGAAGGGAGCAACGGTAACGTTGTTTTCCATGTGCCGGAGAAACCCTGTCGAGCCTCTATATCGTCAATTAACCCAAAATGAGGTAAACATATGATTTCAACGTTTAGAAAGCAAAAAAGATTGCTGAGTATTTTCCTGTGGCTTGTTATTGCCGCTTTTTTGGGCACTATATTCTTAGTGTGGGGCGTGGGTGATCAAACATCCAACAGAAGTAATTACGCTATGAAAGTAAATGATTACAACATATCATATGATGAATATCAGAATACATATGAAAGCACTTTAAACACCATGAGAGAACTTTTTGGTGAACAGGTAGACAAAATACCTGAAATGAATAATATTCAAAAACAGGTCATTAATGAACTTAAAAACAAATATTTGCTTTTGGGTGAAGCAAACAGATTAAACATTCCTGTATCTGATATAGAAGTAATGTCAGAGCTTTCCAGTATATCATCGTTCACTGAAAATGGAGAATTCAGCCCTCAAAGATACACAAATGTCTTAAGAGCCAACGGTATTACACCGGCAGCATTTGAAAGTAGCCTGAAAGAAGACATAAAAATTTCAAAATTAAGAAACTTAATTAAAAACAGTACATACGCAACAAAACAGGAAATCAAAAATGAGTTCTTATATAGAAATAAAAAGGCTCAAATAAAATATATTACTATGAGACCTTCACAATTTAAAAACCAGGTGGAAATAACTGAAAAAGCCCTTCAAAAATACTTTAATGAAAACAAAGAGAATTACAGGATTCCAGAAGAAATTAAAGTAAAATATGTGGAATTTGATCCGGAAAACTACAATTACAATATTGAAATAAATAACAAGGACATTGAAAACTACTACATCCAAAACAAAGAAGAATTTGAGCAGCCGGAACAAGTAAGAGCAAGTCATATACTAATAAGAGTAAACAATTTTGACAATGAGTCAGAAGTGAAAAAAGCAAAAAGCTTACTGGAAGAAGTATTGAGGAAATATAAAGCAGGTACCTCTTTTGAAGAACTTGCCAAGAAGTATTCTGAAGATCCCAGTAGTGCGAACGGAGGAGATCTGGGATATTTTCAGCGAGGGGAAATGATAGAAGAGTTTGAAAAAGCTGCATTTGACTTAAATACGGGAGAGGTAAGTGACATTGTAAAAACACCTTTCGGGTTTCATCTTATAAAAGTGACAGACCACAAAGAGGAAAGAAATCTGAGTTTACAGGAAGCAAAACCTGAAATAAAAGAAAAACTGGAGTCTATGGTAAAAGAAGAAACCTTTAGCCGAAAAATATACGAAACATACAGAAAAATTTTAAACGCATCAAATATCTCTGCTTTTCAGGAAAACAATAATGATAATATTACGGTAGAAACTACTGATTTTTTCAACATTTATGAAGATATATATCCATTTAACGGCAATATGAACATTAAAGAAGAGCTTTTTAATTTGGAGCCGGCTGAAATAAGTAATGTTGTAACGATTGGTGAAAACAAATATATCTTCGAAATCGTTGATAAAAAAGATTCTTTTATACCTCCTATAGAAGAAGTAAAGGATACAGTCACAAAGAATTATATTACTGATCAGAGTTTGATTCTTGCTGAAAACAGAGCTAAAAACTTGATAAATAAGTTTAATTCTATAAAAGATATATCAAATGAACTCAAGAAAAATTACAGCACCACCCCTATGTTTACACGGATGGAAGGCATTCCTGATATAGGAATCAGCAGCAGATTAACTGAAGATATTTTTTCCGCAAGAGAAAACAGTTTATTGCCTCAGCCATATGTAGTGGATGAAAGAGTTTTTATAGTAGAAACAGGAAAATATACAAAACCTGATTTTGATGAAAACGGAGAATATCCTGAAATAAAAAAATATATAGAAAACATTAAAAGGGATTCTGCTGTCCAATCTTATACCGATAAATTGGAAAAGAATGCAAAAATATGGGTGGCTCCTTCTTTACAGGAATATTTGCAATAACCGAAATACGTTATTTTATTTCTTTTTGCTGTCACTTTCCAATATGATGCCACCCAGCCATTCACACCCCGGAGCAAGTAAAACTTGACTCCTATTTGTTTTTATAATATATAAATTAGTAAAGACAATAAACATCTGGATAACGTTTATGATCTCCGGTCTTTTTATAATTTTTTTCTTTTTGTTCATTGGAAATATAACCAGCCAATTGCTAAATCTGCCTATCCCCGGGAGTGTTATCGGAATGGTTTTACTTACGGTTTCCTTAAAGCTAAGAATAGTAAAATTGGAGTCTGTAAAAGAAAGTGCCGATGTGTTGGTAAAAAATATGGCATTTCTATTTATCCCACCCGGAGTCGGAGTTATGGTGTATTTTGATTTGATATCAAAAGAGTTCGGCGCTATTTTAATTTCATTCTTTATAAGCTCGATATTAGTGCTTGTATCCGTGGGTATTTTACAGCAATATTTGAGCAGGAAGGATCATAAATGATTGAATCCCCATTGTTTTCAATAACAGTAACTTTTGGAATATATTATTTTGCCACAAAATGTTACAGCAGATACAGAATTGTACTGCTTAACCCCATACTGATTTCAATTGTCTCTCTCATAATATTGCTAAAATTAACCGGGCTGGATTACAATACTTATTTTAATGGTGCACAAATAATCAGCTTCTTTCTGCCAGCATCGGTTGTGGCCTTAGGCGTACCTTTATATCTCCAACTATATGAAATAAGAAAGAGGGGCAAATCTATTATTTTTTCAATCATAATAGGCAGTATCGTTGGCATTCTCTCAGCAGCACTAACGGCCAAATGGTTAGGTGCTTCAAAGGAAATTGTGGCAAGTATAGCGCCGAAATCAGTTACAACACCTATAGCAATGTCCATAGCAGAAAAAATTGGCGGTGTACCGCCACTTACGGCTGCATTGGTAATATGCACAGGAATCTTCGGGGCAATAATGGGACCAGGGATTTTAAAAGTGTTCAGGATCCATGACAAAGTTGCTTTCGGACTGGCCATGGGTGCAGCATCACATGGCATTGGCACTGCCCGGGCTGTGGAAGAAGGGGAATTAGAAGGAGCAGCAGCTGGTCTGGCTATATGTTTAAACGGGATAGCCACAGCTGTGTTCACTCCGATTATATTCAGTATAATATACAAACTAATATGATAATCAATCTACCTAAATTTTTATCTGTAAAATATAATCTCTCTGTAAGACAGGCTAAAAAAATACTTAAAAACGGTGATGTTTACTACAAAGACTTCCCATATCATCGTAAAAGTATTGATGAAAATCATATTAATGATATTTATATTAATAAAATACCCCCGGATTTGAGTTATGATGCAGAGCAATATGTAATAAAGTGTTATGAAGATACAGTTTTTCTGTATAAGCCCCCATTTATGCATACAGAACGCTTAACACCTTTTGATCATTTAACTATAGATGATATAGTAAAAACAAACTATCCCGAATATTCTCTTATATCACGACTGGATTTTGAAACAGACGGTATAATTGCCGCAGTCAAAAAAAATAGCTCATTTCAGGTTAGTAAAAAATATCTGGCTTTTGTTAAAGGTGAAATCAACACTCCCATTGAATTATCAAACAAAATCGATGCTGTTAACAGAAAAAAGGTAAAGGTGATTAATGTACAAACCGGAAACAAAACACTCATAACCCCAATTCGAATTTTCTCGAGGAAAGGAAAGCCTGTAACGTTAATCGAAGTAAAGCTACGTGAAGCCACAAGGCATCAAATAAGGGCATACTGCTCTTATTTGAAAACTCCCATCATTGGGGATAATGTCTATGGTAATTATTTTTATAAACGTTTAATGCTGCACTGTAAAACTAATCAAATATACTTTCCATCACAAAATAAGACAATATCCTGTGACAGCCCCGAATGGGAAAACTTTATATCCTCTTTTAACTGAAAACAATGCATGCTATAATTAAAAAAAGGAGTAATTATGAAAGTAGCTGTAATAGGCGGGGTTGCCGCCGGACTGACTGCTGCCAGCAGGATTAAAAAAGAAGACAAAAATGCTAAAGTGGTTGTTTTTGAAAAATCCGGAGATCTTTCTTACGGGGCATGCGGGATGCCGTATAATATAGCACTAAAAGAAATGCCCCCGGAAAAGCTTTACGCGCTTGATTATGACACTATTACAAACAAAAGAAAAATTGACTACAGGCTATACTCTGAAGTCTATGAAATTAACATTAATCGCAGCGAGGTTGCAATTTATGATCATAAAAATAAAAAGGACTATAAATATTCTTACGATTATTTAGTGTGCGCAACAGGAGCTAAACAAAATGAATTACAAATCAGTGGTTTTGACAGCGATGTCTTTTATTTCAAAAACCTTGATCATTTAAGAGCACTAAAACAGTTTATTTATGAAAACAATCCCAAAAAGGCCTGTTTGGTAGGTGCGGGTTATATAAATTTAGAGCTGGCTGAAAATCTGGCTGCAATCGGCTTAGATGTAACAATTATAGAAAAAGCTCCTCAAATACTTCCTTTTTTGGAAGATGAATGCAGAAAATTTGTATTCGATTATCTGATAAATCAAAATATTAAAATACACACGGATACTGACATTTACGAAAAAGACGGAAACATGTTAAAAACCAACAAAGGTGATTTTTCTGCCGATTTTGTGGTTGTAGCTGTGGGCGTAAGCCCTGATACTCAATTATACAGTAAGGCAGGAATTGAAACCGGAATTAAAAATGCTGTAAAAGTCGACCACAGATTACAGACCAATGTAGAAAACATATTTGCCGCCGGCGACTGTGCAGAACACTATTTTCCTCTCCTCAAACAGTGGACATACATGCCGCTGGGGACAACAGCAAATAAGATGGGAAGAATTGCCGGGCATAACATAGCAAACCCCGATAACATGCAAGCGTTTTACGGTATAAACCAGTCTTCAGCTTTCAGAATTTTTGATATTTCTGTGGCCACCACCGGACTTTTTGAAAGTCAATTAATTGATAACGGTTTTCATTATGGAAAAACGGTGATAACAACACCTGACAGACCCGCATATATGGGTGGTGACACTCAAAAAGTTTGTCTGCTATACGAAAAAACGACAGGGAAAATCCTTGGGTGTCAGATTGTAGGTCACGGTACAGTGGCAAAACGCATAGATATCATATCAACAGCAATTACTGCAGAGATGACTTTAGAGGAATTTGCAAACGCAGATCTTACCTATGCACCACCCTTTGCAAACGTGTGGGACAGTTTACTGGTGGCTACAAATGTTGCTATTAAACATTTATAAAAAGGAGGAATAATATGTTTAAAACAGAAAAAATCTTGGTACCCACAGATTTTTCAGAGTTTTCTGACAAAGCACTGAAAAAAGCCAAAGATATTGCGGAAACATTTAATGCAGAAATCTTTTTGTTGCACGTGATACCTGAGGATATAGGGATCTCCACTACGTTCCTTAGTAGTGAAGTACTGAAGGATATCCATGAAAAAATGGAAAAGGAAAGTATGAAAGCGATGGAAGAGCAGGTAAAAAGAGTTATTGGGGATTCAAACATTAAAATTAATTATGCTTTAAAAAGAGGTGTCCCTTACCATGAAATTTTAAAATATGAAGAGGAGGCAGGGATTGATCTGGTGGTTATCGCTTCACACAGCAAATCAAAACTTGAAGAAGTATTTTTTGGAAGTACTACGGAAAAAGTGGTGCGCAGGTCAAAGGTTTCTGTTTTTGTTGTCAGAGATTAAATATTAAATAGATGATTTTTCAGAGATAAGCTGATCGATGATTGCAAAAATGCTATATTAACAAGCTCCTGGTATAAGTATCCTTCTACCCTCCCCTAAACTTAGGGGAGGACTTTGCTCATTTTTTAGCAAAGAGTTATAAAAATATAAAATTTTAAAAAATTACATCATCCCCTTTTAATAAAATTTAGAAAATTCCTTAGTGTATCAGAAACATATTTATCTTTGTGCTTAATAATATATAAGTTTCTGACAATTGGATTCAGGTTTGTATTTACAGGCTTTAGTAGGCCTGAATCTATATAATTTTTTAATACAACCTCAGATAAACAACTAATACCTATATCAGCCAGAACAGCATTCTTAATAGCTTCACTATGCCCAAGCTCCATATAAATATTCAGGTGGACAAAAATATCACTCAAAGCTTTTTCAACCACTTCCCTTGTACCTGACCCCTTTTCCCTCAGTATCCAGCGATAGTTCATAAGCATTTCAACTGTGACATTCTTTTCACAAGCCAGCGGGTTGGTAGATGCACAGAAAACGAATAATCTATCCTTTGAATACAGCTTCATGTCTATTTGATTATTCGTGCACGGACCCTCAATAAATCCCACATCAGCCTGAAAATGTAGTATTTCATTCACAACATCATCGGTATTTTTTACAGAAAGAGAGATGGGATTTTCAGGATACTTTTTTATATATTCTCCCAATTTCGAGGGTAAAATATAATTTCCTATAGTAGATGAAGCACTAATTTTAATTGAACCATGCCATTTACTCGACTCTATTTCTTTGGCCATATCATAAATAGCCACTGCTTTGGGAATAAGTGCCCTCCCTTTTTCATTTAAAAACAGTTTCTTGCCGCTCCTGTCAAACAAGCGAGCTGAAATATATTTTTCCAGTTCATTAATGGCCATACTCACAGCAGACTGGGTAAGATTAAGCTCTTCAGCAGCTTTACTCATACTCATACAGTGGCTCACAGCTAAAAAAATCTCAATCTGCCTTAACGTTATACTAATCATATAAATTTTCCTTATATATAATCCAAATAATATCTATTTGATTTATATCAAATTTCTACTATTTTCAAGAGTAAAAAAAGGAGGATACCAATGCTTAAAACATTTATTAGCAAATCAAGTGGCTTACTTTTTACAGCACTGCTGGCAATTACAGCTTATTTTATTGCTCAATTTCCATTATTCTTGAAACTAAAAATCAGCCCTCTCATACTGGCAATATTAATGGGAATGATTATTGGAAATGCATTTTTAAATAAATTTCCAGATGCGTGGGGATATGGTATTAAGTTTTCGCAGCAAAAACTTCTCAGGTTTGGAATCATACTTTTTGGATTCAGAATAACATTCCAGGAGATTGCTGCAGTCGGAATAATAGGGCTTATTATTGATGTAATAATTGTCACTTCAACACTCCTGATTGGTGTTTTTATAGGCATAAAAATATTGAAAATAGACAGAGATACATGCATACTAACAGCAGCCGGCAGCTCAATATGTGGTGCTGCTGCAGTCTTGGCGACAGAATCTGTCTTGAAATCGGAAAGTTATAAAACAGCAGTCGCAGTAGGAACTGTGGTATTATTCGGTACACTCGCCATGTTCACATATCCCTTAATATTAGCCCATATCTCTATACCTGAAATAGACAAAGGGATTTATATCGGCTCCACAGTCCATGAAGTTGCCCAGGTAGTGGGGGCAGGAAGCGCAATTGGAAAAATTGCTACAGATACTGCCGTTATAGTAAAACTTACGCGTGTCATGCTACTTGCGCCGTTTCTTCTCATATTAAGTATTTTGCTCCAAAAAAATGTCAAAGGTGGAGCAAAAGGGAAAATAACAATACCATGGTTTGTTATATTTTTTATTCTTGTAAGCGGCTTCAATTCCCTTAATCTACTCAACCCCGAATTTATTTACATAATAAATGTAGCAGACACTCTCATACTCACAATGGCAATGGGAGCATTGGGTCTGGAAACAAACTATACAAAACTGAGTTCAGTGGGATTAAAACCACTCCTTTTGTCTTTAGTGCTTTTTTTATGGCTTTCAATGGGTGGTTTTCTGATAAACAAAGCTTTATTTTCATTTAATTTGTAAAAAGATAAATAAATCCAGTGTTTTTGCTGCTGCCCCATGCAAAACTTTACATAAGGTATTGAATATTTTTAAGAAAAAAGCATATTAATTTTTAGAAAATTTATTTAAAATGGCAATGAATAGTTATTATTTAACGTCTTCTTTCAGACGTTAAGATACTTTAAATATAGAAAATAAGGATAGATATAAATGGCCGGGAAACTGTTAATTTTTGATATGGACGGGACACTGGTTGATACCAGGTATGACATAACAACATCTATAAACTATGTGAGAAATCTGAAAAACATGCCTCCTCTCACTCAAAGTGAAGTGCTTGAAATTATTAATCATAAAAGGGAAGAGCTTGCAAAAAGGCTGTACAACACAGATTCCTATCTGCCGGAGGACAGAGCAGTCTTTGAGGAACATTACCGGGCTCAATGTACGAAAAATGCTGCCCCGTTTGAAGGAGTGGCTGATACTTTGGAAGCCTTGAAAAAAGCGGGGGCTAAAATGTCGGTGGCTACCAATGCCCCCACGGAGTTTGGGGAAAGGATACTTAAAGCGGCTGGAATAGACCATTTTTTTGACTATATCATCGGTGCATGTAAAGTAAACAGCCCAAAACCAGATTCAGAGATGATTCACCTTATAGGAAAACTTTACAATGACTGGCACATCAGTTGCAAATCTACTTATATCATTGGCGATAATTATACAGACATCACCGCTGGCAAAAATGCAGGTATAACGTCAATTTTTGCAAAGTGGGGTTACGGGACATTCCATGATGAAGCCAAACCCCATTATCAAGCAGATAATTTCAGAGAAATTTTGGAAATAATCGACTGAGAAAACCAAAACAGCGTTAACTAAACATTAAATTATTCAAAATAGTGCCCTCCGCAGTTGCGTACTTAATACGTTAGCGCAAAGCTTTTAATCAGCACAACTACTTTTTCACTTTTATTCTGAAAAATATATTAATTTAATCTATAGAAAATATTTATAAACATTTCATATAATATAATTCTTGACAAAAAAAGAATATTGTTTTAAAAAGGAAATAAAATAGAGAGGAGATATATGAAAATAGCTTGTATTCAAAAAGATGTCTATTTAGGAGATATTTCAAGGAATACTGACACCTTTCTTCCTGAGGTGGAATCGTTAAGCAATGAGCAATATAATATTATAATACTGCCTGAGATGTGGGCAACGGGTTTTGATTATCAACATTTGCAATCCCATTCTAAAAATACGGATAATTTAATAAATGAAATAACAAAGCTTTTAGGTAAAGACACGTTAGTTATCTCTTCCCTTCCTGAGAATGACGCTGGTAAAATATATAACACGATATTTGCGATTAACTCCGAAGGGATAGTTTCCACTTACCGCAAAAATTTCCTCTTTTCACCATTAAAAGAAGATCAGTATTTCAGCAAAGGGAACTCTTTGAGTATATTCAATTTCAATAATGCCCGGATTTCTCTCCACACATGTTATGAAATACGCTTCCCTGAATTATTTCGCATAGCTGCTTTTCAAGGCTCACAGTTAATGCTTGTCCCGGCTATATGGCCTACAGAAAAGAAAAATCACTGGGTAACGATGCTTAAAGCCAGGGCTATAGAAAACCAGTGTTTTGTTGTGGGGTGTAACGCCAGCAATGCACATACATTAAAAAAGACTATAAATTGTGGCGTTTCACTTGTTGTGGATCCTTGGGGAAGTACATTAGAAGAATCAGCTGCCAGTATTGAAAGTATAGTAAAGACTGAAATAGACTTAAATAAGTGCAGTGAAATCAGAGAAAAAATACCAAGCCTAAAGGATGCATCAGAAGTTTTTGAAATAAAAAAGAAGTCCATTTGAGGACGAATAAGGAGGAGTAAATGTCAGAATTAGAAAAACGTATTCGTAAAAAGAAACTGCTAGAAAGGGTAATGAAGCCGGAAGATACCATTAAGTTTTTTGAAAACGGTATGGATCTTGGATGGTCCGGCTTTACACCGGTGGGATATCCCAAAAAAGTACCGATAGCTTTGGCAGACTATGTAGAAGAAAATAACCTTCAAGGAAAATTAAGATTCAACCTTTTCATAGGTGCTTCTGTGGGGGTTGAAACGGAGGACAGATGGGCAGCTCTGGATATGATCGACAGACGCTGGCCATATCAGACAGGCAAAAATATTCAAAAGGGTATAAACAGTGGTAAAATAAGATTCGGCTCAAAACACCTTTCTATGTTTGCACAGGATTTGAAATACGGTTTTTACACAAAAGATAAAGGTGGAAAATTAGACATTGGTATAATTGAAGCTTCCGGCATCACTGAAGACGGAGGAATAATCCTTGCAGGCTCTGTTGGCGCAGCTCCCGAAATTGTTGATATAGCAGACAAGCTGATTATCGAAGTGAATACAAAGATGCCCTCTTTTGAAGGAATGCACGATGTATTGATTACAGATCTTCCTCCTCACAGGAAACCCTATCTTATTACAAATGTTGCTGACAGAATCGGAACCACCTATATTCCTTGTGACCATGATAAAATAGTAGCCATTGTTGAATCAGATTTACTTGATAATGGACGTGAACTCACAGAGCCGGATGACCTATCAAACACAATTGCCGGTCATATTATGGATTTCTTTAAGCACGAAGTGAAGATGGGGAGACTTCCCGAAAATCTCTTTCCATTGCAATCTGGTGTAGGTAACATTGCTAACGCTATTGTGGGAGGTTTTATTCACGGTGATTTCCAAAATCTGAATGTTTATACAGAAGTACTTCAGGATACAATGCTGGATCTCTTTGACAGCGGTAAACTGGATTTCGCCAGTGCCACATCTCTAAGTCTTTCACCGAAAGGTTTTGATAGATTCTTTGATAAATTCGAGGAATATAAAGAAAGAATTGTGCTAAGACCTCAGCAAATTTCAAATAATCCAGAAATTATCAGAAGACTGGGCTGCATAGGTATGAACACACCTGTTGAGTTTGATATTTATGCTCACGCTAACTCCGAAAATGTTCTTGGAACGCGTATGATTAACGGTCTCGGCGGCTCAGGTGATTTTGAAAGGAATGCATACCTTTCCATCATGCATGCACCTTCATGCAGACCGTCTAAGAATGATGAGTTTGGGATTACAACTGTGTTGCCGAAAGTTACTCACGTGGATCATACTGAGCACGATATTGATGTCCTTGTTACTGAACAGGGATTGGCAGATCTCAGAGGTCTTGCACCAAAAGAAAGGGCAAAAGAAATTATTGACAAATGTGCACACCCGGCTTACAAGGATTATCTCAACGATTACCTTGAAAGAGCTACCAAGCTGGGTTTAGAAAAAGGAATGGGACACGAACCGCATCTCTTGGATGAAGTTTACAAGATGCAACTTAATTTTATCGAAAACGGAACTATGAGATTCTGGGAAAAATAAACCATTACCAAAAGAGGTGCCGATGGCACCTCTTTTCCTACCAACTTCCCTTTAATCAAAATAATAATAAGCTGCCTTGATTTAACTATTTAATACATTGAAATAATTATTTGCATCTCTCCACAAATATGTTAAAAATAAAACATAGGTTGAGTTAACTAATACAGGAGGATATTATGAAAGCAGTATTGCTTGATGGTTTTGGTGGTATTGATGTTTTACGTGTAGGTGAAGCTGAAAAACCATCACCTAAAAAAAATCAAGTGCTTATAAAAGTAAAAGCTACATCTATAAACGGTCCCGATGTTGCACAGAGAGAAGGTAAATACCCACCGCCAGCTGGTGAATCAGAAATATTGGGAGTAGAAGTAGCCGGAGTGATAGAAGAATTAGGAGAATCTGTTAAAGGTTGGAATATTGGTGACAAGGTAATGACTTTGGTTGGCGGGGGTGGTTATGCTGAATATGCTGTTGCTTATGCCAACCACTTAATTGCAATTCCTGACAATCTCAGCTTTGAGGAAGCGGCATGCATTTGCGAATCTTACATAACTGCATACTCAAATGTATTTATGTTCGGAAAACTGGAGAACAACCAATATGCCATACTCCACGGAGGAGGCGGCGGCGTTAACACGGCTGCAATACAGATATGCAAGGCATTGGTACCGGATACAAAGCTTATAGTAACCTCACCCCCGGAGAAAATGGAAAAAATTAAGGAAATTGGTGCTGATCTTGTTATTAATTATAAAGAAACACCTGACTTTTCCAAGATAGTAAAAGAATACACAGAAAAAAGAGGTGTTGATGTTATTCTGGACTGCATAGGTGCTGCTTATCTGGAGCCAAACATAAAGTCACTCACATATACAGGCCGTTTGGTTGTAATAGGTGTTCTCAGTGGAATTAAAGCCGAACTTAATCTTGCTCTACTAATGGTAAAAAGACAACAAATAATAGGCTCTGTACTGAGATCCAGATCTATTGAAGAAAAAGGTGAGATAGTAAAAAGTTTCACTGAAAACGTAATTCCAAAAATAGAAGATGGTACGATAAAACCCCTTATTCACAAAGTTTTTACAATAGACGAAGTAGTTGACGCCCATAGAACAATGGCTGAAGATACACACTTTGGAAAAATAGTGATGAAAATTGCTGATTAACGGGGAGTAAATTTTACTCCCCGATATTTTTATTTAACAAGATATATATTGGATTTATGTATTGTCACATAGCAACTGTTACGATTGAGAGGAAGAAATTCTCCGTCTATCTGGCAATAATCTATCCCGTATATTTTAATTTTGTCAGCAACGGTATAAGTAGCAAAAATTTGTCTTTTAAATAACGCCTTCAAGGCAGCCTTCATTACAGCCAGTCGGTTATCTGACTTGAGGCAACCAATATGAAGTTTACCTTTTATGATATTTTTAAACAGATAAAAACCACCTGCATAATATCTGCCAATAGATATGATAATATGATGACAAATGTTCTTTCTGCCGTTACAGTAAAAAACAATTGCCGGAAAATTATTTTTATAAATAACTTTCAAACCGGAAAAAACATATGCTAATTTACCTACTCTTGATTTGGTTTTCAGGTCAACACGACGGACAGTTTCCGCATCAAACCCAGCTCCGAAAACCTGTAAAAAATATCTCCCGGCCACTTTACCTAAGTAAAGTTGTTCGCAGTTATCCAAAGAAAATTTTTTAACAGCACTTAACGCATCCAGAGAAATTCCCTTTTCTCTGCAAAATACGTTTGCTGTACCTAAAGGTAAAGGCAACACAAGGGAGTGTGTCTTTTTATGTGCTAATCCGTTAATGATTTCATTTAATAAACCATCTCCACCCGCTGAAACTATTAACTGAGCATTTGTAGTACTGCATAATTTCTCAGCATGCCCGGCAAAATCAGTATAAACAATCTCAGTATTCCCAAACCTATCAGACAAAATATCATGGATTTTACTGATTTTGAAAGCATTGAAACTGCCGCTATTAGGGTTTGCAATAAGCAATATTTTGTTAAAAAATACTTTTCTATATCTATCCATTGTTTTTAAACAGTTTCCTGAAAATATAATAAGGATTAAGAAACTTAGGTATCAACATCGGCACATTGCGGCAGTAATCAACATACTCTTTTCCGAAAATATTCTTTAATTTACGCTCTTCGTTAATACTTCCGATAATAAAATATAGTGTAAAAACTACATTCAGTACTAAATCTTTTATATATAAAGGTCTAGACCACAAAAGAAGCAAACCGGAGAAATAATATGGGTGCCGTACATATTTTAAAGTCCCATCCATACTCAATTCCCTGTGCAAATCGTATTCTTTTGTGCCTTTATACAAATACTGCCTGATTTGCTCCAATCCCAAAAAGGAAGCATTATTATAAAATTTTGCCGTATAAATCCCGAATATAAGGGCAAAGGCAAAAACTGCCCTTAGAAAAATTTTTACCGCAAACCCCGGATGGAAAAATTCTTCACTGGGAAGTTTAGAATAAAAATATATTGCAGGTATAAGTAAAAACAATGACTGAAATACATAAAATCCCCTGTACCACCATTTATAGTAAATATCCCGGAGCACAAAAGGATCGGCAAGTATACTGTGAAGGATACAGTAAAAAGTAAGATAAGAGCAAAAAATAAGATAATATCCCATAAAGGTTAAACAAATATATCGTTTTCAGCGTCAACAAATGCTGCGATTTCATCAACATAGGGGGTAATATCATAGCTGTACTCATTAACAAAGAAATCTATATGCTTAGTCAAAATATCTTCGTCGAGATGCTGAGCATATTTTTCGATATAAGGTTTAACCTTACTGTAATTTTCCCGGGAAAAGGATATGGACTGCCTTATTAAATTATTAAATTCAGCAGCATACTCAATCAAATCGTTGGAAACCAAGATCGCACCCAATGGGATTGGTGCTTTATGTTTTTGTTCCCATAAGTTTCCAAGATCCTCAAGAAGATTAAAACCTACATTTTTATAAACGAACCTTCCCTCATGTATAAGTATTCCGGCATCCACATCATCATTATCGATAGCACTTATTATTTTATCAAATTTTAGCTCAACAAAATCAAATTCACTGCCGAAAAAATATTTAAATATTCTGAATGCCGTTGTATGTTTCCCAGGAATGGCGATTCTGCCATTTTTTAAATCCTCAATGGCATTAAATTTTTTGGAAACAAGTACCGGCCCGCAACCAAATCCCAGTGCTCCACCCGATTTTAAAATGTGATATTTATCTTTAACCTCCGGTATCACACCGTAGGAAACTTTTAGCAAATCAAGTTTGCCGGAAATAGCCATATTGTTAAGGGTTTCCACATCATCCAGAACAGTTTTGAATTTAAATGAGTCGGTATCTATCATTCCCTTTATCATCGGCATAAATATAAAAGTATCATTGGGGCATGTTGAAATTCCTAGTTTAATATCCATCATCCACCTCCAACTGAAAAAATCAGTAGTAACACAGATATATTTGTTATATAAAAATTGATATTCTTCAGTTCCAGCTCCACTCGCCCTGACAACTTTTTGTATAACAGCGGTAGCTAAACAGAATGTTCCACATATTTACCAGTTTGAGACCTTTGCAAAAATCTATATAGTCATGCTTAGCAGCAACTAAAGTTGCTAAATTGGATGTTTTACAACATATTTACCAGTCTGAAAGACTGGTGTTAGACGAAGTCAATTATTTATTTCAACATCTAATTTATCTTCGCTTTGCTCAGTGGCTACAGGGTAACAGTAAGGCCATTGTGCAAAAGTCTCAATTATGCTTAGTTCCAAAGCATCAGTGTATGCTTTTACTGTGAAGGCATTGGAACACTGCTTAAAAGAGACTTAATATCATTATCCGTAAAACTTAATCCTCCGCCAAAGAAAAAAGATCTTGTGTCAGTATTCATAAAGTCATCATACCCACCGTCTACAAAGAAATAATCACCAAATTTATATCGCAGTTTTGCTTTTAGATGAGGATCCCTATCATCTGATTCATCGCTGAAATCGTATGCATCAAAAGATGCCTCAAACTTATCATCAATAAATGTATAATCGAATCCCAGTCCAAATTCAGATTCCATTATCCCTAATCTCAAAAACAAATCGTCATAAAACATCTGGTGTGCATACTGGGCAATAAAAGTAATAGAATCTTCCTCTCTTTCTGTTTTGGTTTCCGTATAATCATGTCCTATATTATCAGGAGGATTATCGTATCTGTATGAACTCACAGTTGTGCTGGTGGTACCCTCTTGAGTTGAAGCAATTCCAAGCAGGTAATATTTCTGATTATCACGTGGATCGATTTTGACCTTAAAATAACCTTTGCTTTCACCTGTATCCACCATTTGTTCCCCTGCAAACTCCAGATTTAGTTGAAACTTATCATATTGATCTACCATTTTTTTCAGACCCTTTATGGTTTCTTTCACATCCTCAGCTGTTTTGTTATCATTGATTAACGTAGCTATAGTCCCATCGCCTTTATTTATCTTATCAGTAATTTCATTAATATTATCTACCGTTTTCTCCAGTTTTGCAGTAACTGTTCTCATACTGGAAATAGTTTCCCTTAAATCGGTTTTGGACCCTTTCACAACATCATCGACATCGCCGGTGATACTTTCCATATTATTCGCTATTCTGTTAATCTTTTCAGCGATAATCGGTGTCTGACTGTTTAATTCCGCAGAAAAAGATTTCAGATTGGCAATAAGTTCATTAATATTTTCCTGATTGGAGACAGTAATATTTTCAAGTGTTGCAGTCAAATTTTCAACATTTTTAACAATATTATTAATCCTTTCCTGGTTAGATTTCATCAGCTCACGCATTATTTCCGTTGTGTATCTTACATTCTCCAAAGTGGATTTCATGTTATCCCTGCCTTCCGTACTAGCAAGGACTTCCTTTAAAGAGCTGGTAATTGCTTTAATATCATCAGCAATTCTACTAAATTTAGATGTTAATTGATCAATATCGCTTCCTGCCTCAAAATTTTCCAGTGTTTCACCTTCTTTTACAAATCGGGTACTTTCAGCTTCTGTTGTTTGCAGTTCAGCATATTTTTCACCGAGAAAACCTGATGATCTGACAGCAAGCGCGACATTGTTCGGAATCTTATATTCATCCTTTATTCTAAGTACAACATTCACAAAACCATCTTGCAGCTTAACATCCTCCACAATTCCCACATCAACACCCTTAAACTTGACAACAGAATCTTTGGTAAGGCCGGAAGCATCAGGTACTTTAAAAACAAGCTGATACCCGGAAGGCTGACCAAAAGAAAAATCTCCCACTTTAGTCGTCATATATCCTAAAATAACAAAAACAACTATTACAAAAATCCCAACTTTTGCTTCCAAACCAAATTTCATATAAACGCCTCCAGCTAAAACACTTTAATGGGACCTTCCATAGATCCACTTATAAACTGCTTAACATATGGATCATCAGTAGTTTTAAAATCATCAATAGTTCCGTTTATTACGGCCTTGCCATCATAAATCATTGAAACAAAATCTGCAATTTTTAATGTACTTTCTATATCATGGGAGATAACTACCGACGTAATATCCAGTTGTTCCTGAGTACTGTGAATTAAATTGTTAACAACATCTTTCATTATAGGATCCAAACCTGTGGTAGGCTCGTCATAAAGGATGATTTTCGGTTCAAGAGCAATAGCCCTTGCTAATCCCACCCGTTTTCTCATTCCACCGGAAAGTTCAGAAGGCATTTTATTTTCTACATCTTTTAATCCCACAAGTCTCAATTTTTCCATCACAATGTCTTTTATCTGCTTCTCTTTATATTTGGTATGTTCTCTTAAAGGAAAAGCAATATTGTCAAATACATTCATAGAGTCAAAAAGGGCAGCATTTTGAAAAAGCATCCCAAATTTTTTCCTGATTTGAATTAATTTTTTACGGCTCATTCCAACAAGGCTTTCATTTTCTACAATGACATCCCCTTTATCCGGCAATATAAGCCCCATCATCTGTTTTAGTAAAACACTCTTTCCGGTACCTGAAGGTCCCAATATTACAGAAATCCCACCTTTAGGAACAAGGAGATTTATCCCTTTATGAACCTCCTGTTCTCCAAAACTTTTATAAATATCTTCCATTTTTATCAAAATATCTTTATCAGTAATAGGCATATCACATCCGTCAAAACATAAAAGCAGTTAATATATAGTCAAAAACAAGAATAAGTACACAAGAAAGAACAACTGATTCCGTAGTGGCTTTACCAACACCCTGAGCACCACCGCTGGTATAAAAACCTTTGTAGCAACCTACCATTGTCAGCAATAAACCAAAAACAACAGCTTTAGTAATACCGTTGTATAAATCACTTAAATCGACATATCTGTACATATTTTCGAGATACAATGTTTTATTTATCCCCAATATATCCACACCGACAAAATACCCCCCCGCAATACCACAAAAAACGGCAATTACGTTTAAAAGGGGCATAACAACAGTACCGGCAAGGATTCTCGGCACAATAAGATATTGCACAGGCTCAACTGCCAGCGAATTTAACGCATCTATTTGTTCACTTACCCTCATGGTACCTATCTCTGCAGTAATAGCCGAACCTGCCCGTGCAGCCACCATTATAGCACTAAGCACAGGGCCAAGCTCTCTAGCCATACCAAGGCCGACTACAGTCCCAACCATATATTCGGCGCCAAACTTATTAAATCCTATATAGCTCTGAAACGCAAAAACCATTCCGGTAAATGTACCTGTCAGAATTATAACGGAGAGAGAATTAACACCTATAAATTCAACCTGACGCAAAAACAGCCTAAACCTGAAAGGAGGCACAAAGAGCCATTTGATAGCATCAAAAAAGAGCAGAATCATTCTTCCCGAACCATTTATCAATTGCAAAAATGGTCGTCCTATAAAACTGAAAATATTTGTCATTTAATCCTGACCTTTGCCATTTCTTGATTTCACACACTAAGTTTTATAAACTCTGGGGATTCGCTCTGAAATGGCGCAAAGCATCTCATAAGAAATACTTCCGGACCACTTTGCCCACATTTCAGCATCCACATGTTCTCCCATTAACTCCACTTCTGATTCAAATGCACATTCAGGAACATCAGTAATATCAACCATCATTATATCCATACATATATTACCTACAACAGGACAGATAAAACCGTCAAGATAAATATGGGCTCTGTTTGAAAAACATCGAAAATATCCATCCGCATATCCAATAGGTATAACACCTATAACCATATCCCTCTCTGCTCTGTAGGTGCCATTATAGCTTATATATTCACCTTTTAAAACACGTTTTTTCTGAACTATTTTTGAATATATGTGCATAACAGGTTTCAAATTGACGTTGTAGTCTGCATAAACATATCCGTAGGTCATTATTCCCGGACGTGTGAAAGTATACTTGTTCTTAAAATTTACTATGGCAGAAGAGTTAAATACACTGGTTGCACAAGTAATATTATATTTATTTATAAAAGTATCAAAACGTTCCATCTGCCAGTTTGTATATTGAAAATCGCTGTCGGAACTAGCCAGATGTGTCATAATAATGGAAATATCAAAGCGATCGTATTTTTTGATAAACATTTCAAAATCAAAATTATCTACATCAAAGCCAAGGCGATTCATTCCAGTTTCCAGCTTAATGATAATACTTGCTTTACTGCCTTTATTTTTTAAAAAGTTATGATAATCTTCAGCTACATACCAATCAAAGACGGTAAGGACAATATTGTTCTCATATACTTCCTCATAAAAATTTTTGTCAATATATCCGAGTACAACAATATCTACATCCGTTCCCAAAACTTCCCTGAGTTTGATAGCTTCACTAACCGTTGCAACACCGAAGCTTTTAATGCCATTATTGGTTTTTACATATTCGGCAAGTTTACCGGCACCGTGCCCGTATCCATTTGCCTTAACAATAGCCATTACCTTCCCTCCGGAAAGTTTCTGGGCAACAGAAATATTGTGGGAATAATTGGGTAAATCGATAAGCGCATATGTCGGTCTTAGTGTTTTAATTCTTGTTGATATCATCAGAAATACCTGCAGAGTAAAGTAAATAACTTTTTATAAAATTATCTATATCACCATCCATTACTGCATCCACATTTCCTGTTTCATGTTTGGTTCTTAAATCTTTTACCATTTTGTAAGGATGCATCACATATGAGCGTATTTGGTTGCCCCACCCTATTTCTGTTTTGCTGTTCTCAATCTCCTGGCGTTCCTCATTTTTCTTTTCCATCTCCAGTTCATAAAGTTTAGCTTTAAGTATCTTCATAGCATGGGCTTTGTTTTTATGCTGGCTCCGTTCATTTTGGCAGCTTACAACTATACCTGTTGGCTCATGAGTAATACGAACAGCAGAATCGGTGGTATTTACATGCTGACCGCCGGCACCACTGGCTCTGAAAGTGTCAATCCTTAAATCTGATTCGTTAATATCCACCTCAATATCATCATCAATTTCAGGAAGGACAAAAACTGAAGCAAAAGAGGTGTGTCTTTTGTTATTGGAGTCGAAAGGTGATTGACGCACTAATCTGTGAACCCCTGTTTCACCTTTTAAGTAACCGTAACTATACTCACCAAGGACATTAAAAGTAACTGATTTAATACCAGCCTCATCTCCAGGCAAATAATCCAAAAGTTCCATTTTAAAATTCTTACGCTCCACCCATCTGCTGTACATACGATAAAGCATAGCAACCCAGTCATTAGCTTCGGTGCCGCCTGCTCCCGCATGAATAGTGACAATAGCATTATTGGGATCATTTTCACCATTGAGAATCAGCATTAACTCAAAGTCTTCTACATTTTTTTCCAATTCGGTAATATTTGACTGTAAGTCATCCTGGACTTCTGTTGATCCTTCATTATAGAGCTCCAGATAAACATCAATATTCTCCAGCAATCCCTTTAATTTATCCCATTGGGCAAGAAATTTTTTTAAATTAGACTGTTCTTTTAAAAGGTACTTTGACTCTTTCTTAGACCAGAAATCCGGATCCTCCACAGACTTATTTTCTATTTCTTTTACCCGCTGTAACTTTTTTTCAGCCTGGACAGCATCCTCAAAAGATGAAACACGCTCCCTCAATTCATTTATTTTCGAATGTAATTCATCTATAAGCATTTCTTTAATAGCCCTCCGCTTTAGTAGCTATCATTTCATTGTAACCTTTTCATCATGGCAATTTCGTCACAGTCAGGAAACATAGGGCATTTCAAGCAGTCTGACCATATTTTTTTGGGCAGCAAATCCTTTGAAATTTCATCAAAGCCTAACTTTTTGAAAAATTCAGGCTTGTATGTAAGTGCAAAAATATTCTTTATTCCAAATTCAGTAGCTCTGTTAATACAATATTCAACCAATTTTTTACCAACACCTTTTTTGTGAAAAGTATTATCAACCGCCAAAGACCTGATTTCTGCAAGATCTTCCCATGCCGGATGCAGTGCACAACAACCTCTTATAAAGCCTTCCTCTTCCCACACAGCAAACTCAAATATCTTTTCATATATTTCATTCAGACTGAGCTGAAGCATTTCCCCCTGTTTTGCGTAGGAATTCACTAATTTTTGTATTGCTTTCACATCGGTCATTACAGCCTGACGAATCATTTGAGCCTATCTGCCATTTCTGAATATATTTGAATAGCTTCATCCTGTGCTGGCAAGAGATCGTATCCTTTTCTTGCAGAAATTGTAAATCTGGTACTGTTTTCAGTCAATCTTTCCGTGGTAAGACTATAGGAAATATTATTTATTTCTGCTTTGGCCTTGCCTTCGGTAATACTGGCAAAAAGGATTTGTCCGCCTTTGTCTTTTATAATGTTTATAAAGGCATCTACCACCTGGGGAATCCTTGCATCAACATTATCGGAAACAGAACCAGTAGCAATACTGTAAGTGGCGCCTGCGGAACCTGCAACCAAAAAAGCGGGAGCACATCCGGAAACGAGCAAAGCAAAACACAGCAACAGCAAGTATTTCCTCATTATTTCCCCCCAAAATGATATACAAAATTTCATTAATAACAGCGCATTGTAATAAAATATTATTTAATTATCAACTAATTTTTGCTTAGGACTATATTTACAACATTATTAAGAATATTCTCAAATAAATAAGTACACTTGCATATTTGTTTGCTATATCGTTTCTTATGAAAGTTATGACATCCCGAGCGAAGCCGGGGGATCTCCAACTATAACCTAATAATTGCTGCGTTTCTGCTTATTTGTATAAAAAAATTATTGATTTATGACGTTTTTTGCTATATTACCTTTGCAATTTTAGAGCATAGCACACTCGCATGGGGCACGCGTGGTGGGAGACTGAGATTCTCTAACTCTAAGCCATTGTTTCTTATCATTGACAGCAAGCCTTGTGTTAAAATAAAATTAATTTCTAACTTTATGAATGTTAGTGCAATATTTAGCATGGGAGTAAATTCATGGAACGTTTTAACGACGATACTTATAAAACCGGAAAAATTTCCCAAAATATTACTGCAAAGCTATTTCCTGGGGTTTATTTTTACGCCAGGCTGGCTGCACTTGTTTTTAGCGCCAGTAAAAAAGCCAAACAGGGTGTATATGATGACAAAGAATGGTATAAAAGTAGTTTTGTTTTTTTGAACATTTTGGAAAAAACAGGCATAAACGTTAGTATAAACGGAATTAATAATTTCAAAAACCAGAAAAGACCGATAGTTTTTATCGGTAATCACATGAGTACATTGGAAACCTTTCTTTTGCCATGTATTATAGCTCCCCACAAAAAGCTTACTTTTGTTGTAAAAAATACCCTTGTGGAATACCCTGTATTTAAACATGTAATGCGAAGTAGAAATCCCATAGTAGTCACAAGGGATAATCCCAGAAACGATTTGAAAACTGTCCTTCAGGAAGGCACTGACAGAATAGAAAAAGGCTATTCTTTAATTGTTTTCCCCCAAACCACAAGATCGAATATTTTTGATTTAAATCAGTTTAACAGTATTGGTGTAAAACTTGCATCCAAAACAAATGCCCTAGTGATTCCCGTTGCACTAAAAACCGATGCATGGGCAAATGGGAAAAAATTTAAAGATTTTGGGAAAATATATACTAACCGGGATGTTTTAATTTCATTCGGAGAACCAATTGATTCAACCTTAGAAAATAAAAAACGTATCCACAACAAAGTTTCAGAATACATAGCAGCTAAACTAAAAAAGTGGGGAGCTGAAGTAATAACAGGCGAAGAATAAAAGATATAATATTGACAGCGAATGCTTTAAGACTATTTTAGTCTTAAAAAGGAGACAATCATGAAAATAACACGAGCCTGTGATTACGCCCTTAAAGTTTTGGTTTATATCGCCTCAGAAAACAATAAAAATAAAATCTTTATGAGAAACGAACTTTCAAAATTGTGTGATATCCCCGACAGTTTTTTAGGTAAAATTCTTCAGGCTCTCGCCAGAGAAAATATTCTTGTTTCCGAAAGAGGGAAAAAAGGAGGCTTTAAGTTACAAAAAAAGCCTGAAGATATTTCGTTTTACGATGTTATTAAAGCAGTGGAAGGTGATATAACTATTAATGACTGTCTTGTGGACAAAAATTTCTGCAATTCCTCGTATGGGTGCAGAATTCAGTCAATACTGGAGAAGGTAAGACAAAACTTAATCAGCGACTTAAAAAAATATTCACTTGAGGATATTATATCCTGACTACCTATAATTTCTCAATTACACTTTCAACTTTATCTTTCATCCTACTTTTTCTGTCTTTTCGGTAATCTATCTTGATTGAAATTGACAGCCTGTTACAGTCATCAAGCTGTTTTATCCCGTTGCTGATAGCACTAAAGACATCATCTACACTGTCACCTTCCACAATAGTACCCATGGGCGTTAATTTCCATTCAAGCCCGGATTGCTTAACAGAATTCACAACTCGTGCCACATATTTTGACACACTTTCACCTTTTCCCAAAGGCGTTATACTAAAAAAAGCCATAGCACTCATAAAAAAACCTCCGTGTCCAAAAATAATTTTTCATAATATTCATTAATACCACCACAAATTTTTTGAAAAAGTGGTTTATCAACTTTAAGCTCTTGACCTGCATTTTTTCTACATTCAAAAAAACACTGCCTGGCCGGTTTGTCAACATCAGGATGAAAAAACGTTATTCTTTTAGGCTCAACTCTGTATTTCCTGCATAAAGCAAAAGCTTCCACAGCCAAATCAGCTTCATAACAAAAGTAAAGAAATCCCTTATTTTTCAAATAACTTCTGGAAAAAGACAACACATCTTCAAGATGCAAACTTTCTGAAAACCTTGCATTGTTTTCATCGATGTTTACACATAATCTACCTGTTTGTGAAGATCTGTATGGAGGATTTGAAACTATCATATCATATCTACGGCTTGTTTTTAACTTCCGTATATCTGCATGAACAGGGTTTATATAACCGTTCATCATATTCATGTCTATGGTTTTTAACATACATTCATACAAATAAGAATTAATTTCAACAGCATCAATATGCACAAAAGAATATAAATACCTGAGCAATACAGATATAACACCACTTCCTGCACCTATATCAAGGATATTTACCATATCATTTGCAGGTTTTACAAATTTTGCAAGTAGTACGCTATCTGCATTAAATCTATAACCTTCTGCAGGCTGACATATTTTAATGCTATTTTTTAATATAGTATCAATTGTTTCCACTGTTTATCAATTCTCCGATGGTATTTTTCAACAAATCAGGTTTTATAGGTTTTTTCAAAAACTTGCAGTTTTTATGTCTGGTGATTTCGGTCAAATTTTCACCATCATAAGAATAGCCACTGGTAAGAATAAAGGGTATGCCGGGTTTAATTTTGTTAATCTCTTCAAAAAGATTGATACCATTTTTATAAGGCATTACATAATCTGAGATAACACAAGCAATATCCTCCAAATTCTCCTGAAATATCCGAAGCCCCTCCTCACCATTAATGGCTTCAATGATTTTAAAACCCATAATATCCAGCATCTTTGACAAGACCCTTCTAACCCCGTCATCATCTTCACACAGCAAAATTTTTTCTCCAGACGTTACATGCTCGACTTTCGCAGAAGCCCCAGAGCGTTCTTTTTTATTAGCTTCCTCTACCAGTGGGAAATAAATATAAAAAGATGTCCCCTCTCCGGGCTCACTTTCACAAAAAATATAGCCATTATTTTGTTTCACAATACCGTAAACAGTGGCCAAGCCAAGGCCGGTACCCTTATTAATCTCTTTTGTCGTAAAAAATGGCTCAAAAATTTTCTCTTTAACATCCTGTGGCATACCTAAACCATCATCTGAAAATATAAGCTGGCAATATTTGCCATAGCCGGGAATAATAGAATCATTATGTTTAATTATTACATCCGCATCGCATAATTTGAGAATAATCTTTATTTCTCCGTTTTCTCGTATTGCATCTCTGGCATTTGAAATAAAATTGAGAATAATCTGATCCAGCTGAACTGGATCAATTTTAATATACACAGGCACATCGCTGTACTCAACAGTTAAATCAATTTTCTCCGTAATCATCTTGTTATAAAGTTTCTCACCTATGCTCAACTGCCTGTTCACATCAACAATCTGAGGAAAAGAAGCCTGCCTTCTGCTGAAAGCCAGCAGATTCTCCACAAGTTTTGATGATCTTTCAGTAAGCTGCATCATTTGTGAGAGGTAATCTTTTTCTTCCTCATCCAGTCTCTTACTACCCATTAACATATCTATATAAGCCATCAACCCTGTAAGAAAATTATTAAAATCATGTGCCACACCACCTGCAAGTTGCCCCACAGCCTCCATTCTTTGGCTGGCAACCAACTGCTTTTCTAAATGTTTTTTTTCAGAAACATCTCTGACGATAGCCATAACAAAATCATTGTCTTCGATACTTATTTTACTTAAACTTATTTCCACAGGAATGTTGTTACCATTAATATCTTTCATTTCGACAGATACTGTCTTACCGAAAGCACTACCTTTGCCAGTCTTTTTATATATTTCCATCCCTTTTCTATAATCTTCACTGTATTTCTCCGGCATAAAAAGGTCATGTACATCTTCAAAAAAAACATCATAAAGTCTGACTCCCGTAAGTTCTTCAGCTGAAGGGTTTATGTAGATAATCTGATTCAGCTTGTTAACAACAAAAATACTATCTTTTGAATTTTGAAGTATGGAAATAAGGAGCTCCCTGGTTTTTAAAAGCTCGGCAAACACCTTGTTTTTTTCAGTTATATCATATATTGTTGAATATAAGAACTCCTCGTCATCTATTTCAAAAGGTGTCGTATATACTTCAACATCTTTAATTTTACGATTTTTGAGCATATGTTTGAAAACAAAATAATTTCTGTTCTGTTTTCTTGCATTTTCCATCTCAAACAAAATTTCAGAATGAGGCAACATGTTTATTTTACTTATATTCATACTTGTTAACTCGTCATTACTGTAGCCGTAAAAGCTTTCAGCAGCTTCATTGGCATCCACAATATCGCCATTTGCCGGATCTATAATAAGTTTAGGATATCTGCTTTTTTCAAAAATTGTACGGTACCTGATTTCACTTTCTATTAATTCTTTCTCCATAAGACGTTGCTCTTCAGGATTTTTAAAAAACCCGGCTATAGATTTCCGGTTTTCATAGTAAATATATGTACCCATAAAATCCAGGTTCACATAGTAACCGTCTTTGTGGAGTAGTTTTGCATTGTAATGTACATACGGCCAATTTTCTTCCAGCCTTTTTAATATATTATCCTTAACTGTGTAAAAATCATCATAGTGAACCAAATCCATAATATTTTTGCCAATAATTTCATTTTTATTATAACCTAAAATATCGCAGGCTTTTTCATTAAAAAAAACTATGCAATAGTCCTGTATAATATAAGAGCCCACTGGCGAGTAATCCAAAAAATTAAGAAGATTTTTCTTGCTAAAATCGTCCCCACTCATTTATACTGCTCCTAAAGGATAATAATATGTGCTTATAGTAAAATAAAACTGAATATTATCTATATAATTTTTACCCTTAATTTCCTTTTAAGTAAACACAGGTATTAATTATAATTAAGAATTTTATATTTAACAGCATTATTTGAAAATTATCAAGTGCTGTAAAGATACGAGGAGGTAGCAATGGATTTTCCTTTTTGGATTCACCCGAGTATCGCAGGGGGGCAGCTTATTGCCTCCATAGCAATACTGCATGTATTTATTTCCCACTTTGCAGTTGGAATGGGCTTATATGTAGTAATGGCGGAACAAAAAGCTGTGAAAAATGAAGACCGGGAACTGCTGAATTTTGTAAAAACAAACAGTTCGTTAATCCTTTTTATATCAGCCATTTTAGGTGCTCTGACAGGTGTCGGCATATGGTTCAGCAAAATAGGCAGGGAAATATAATTAACAGAGAGTTAAAATCGGAAAACAGGTAACTTCTTCTTTCTCCGGCAAAAACGGCTTATAAATTACAGGCAGAGCGGATTTTCACTTGTCCGCTCTGTTAACCAATTGATTGAGCCTCGTAACCAATTGATGTTCTTGAATTTTTTAAGCATTAAATTTTTTATTCCAATACTGCTAATTACTTAGAACGATATTAAAAATCAATGCTTGATTATTTCAAAATTCCCACTTATTATTTTTTAATTATTTTTTGTTAACAAAGATTTTACGTTTTAACGCTTATTTTAAAGGAGGTTGTGCTTCAATGGAGGACAAAAAGCTGGAAAACAAAAGAAATAATAGCTCAAATATCAATTACCAGGACATAAAAAATAAGTTAAAAAAAGAACCTCAGCTCTCTGCCAATGCGGTAACAGTACTTAAAAGACGTTATCTTAAAAAAGATGAAAAGGGCAACGTCATTGAGTCCCCTAAGGAAATGTTTCAGCGTGTTGCCATTAATATTGCTCAGGCAGAACTGTTATATGATAAAAATTGCGATATAAGCAAAACTGCAGAAAATTTTTACAATGAAATGGCTTCTCTTAAGTTTTTACCCAATTCGCCCACACTTATGAACGCAGGTAAAGAGCTGCAGCAACTTTCTGCATGCTTCGTACTGCCTGTGGAAGATTCTCTGGAAGAAATTTTTGAATCTGTAAAACACACCGCACTTATACATAAATCAGGAGGGGGTACGGGCTTCTCATTTTCAAGACTGCGTCCCAAAGATGATGTGGTGAAAACTACAAAGGGTGTTTCCAGCGGCCCGGTTTCCTTTATGAGTGTTTTTGACTCAGCAACAGAGACTATAAAACAGGGAGGCACAAGGCGGGGTGCCAATATGGGTATCCTACGTGTTGATCATCCGGATATAATGGATTTTATTTATGCCAAAAGGGATAAATCCCGTCTTACCAACTTCAATCTTTCTGTGGGTATAACAGAAGAGTTCATGAAAGCTGTCGATGAAAACCGTGAATACGAACTTATCAACCCTAAAAACAATAAAGTATTAAAAAAGTTGAATGCCAGAGAAGTTTTCAATGAAATGGTAACCCTTGCCTGGGAAGGCGGTGATCCCGGAATAATTTTCCTTGACAGAATCAACAGAGACAATCCTACTCCGCAGGTTGGTGAGATTGAAAGCACAAATCCCTGCGGAGAGCAACCACTGCTGCCTTACGAATCCTGCAATCTCGGCTCCATAAATGTAAGCAGGTTTGTTGATGACGGTAACATTAGATGGGGTGACTTAGAAAACACAGTAAAAACGGCTACGCATTTTCTGGACAATGTTATCGATATGAACAAATACCCTATAAAACAGATAGAGGATATGACAAAAAGCAACAGAAAAATAGGCCTGGGCATAATGGGATGGGCTGATATGCTTGCAAAGCTGGGTATTCCTTATAATTCTGATGAAGCTTTAAAGCTGGCTGAAGATCTCATGAAATTTATAAGGGATAAAGGCAGAAAAGCATCCTCGGAAATCGCAAAAACAAGGGGCAATTTTCCTAACTTTGAAGGAAGTATCTATCCGGAAATGGGGTTTGAATACATGAGAAATGCCACCATTACCACTATTGCTCCCACAGGGACAATATCCATAATAGCCGGAAGCTCCAGCGGAGTGGAGCCCTACTTTGCAATAGCTTTTTACAGAAATGTTATGGACAATGACAAGCTTGTGGAAGTTTGCCCTACTTTCCGGGAAATATCAAAAAAGGAAGGATTTTTCAGCTCGGAGCTTTTTGAGTACATTGCAGAAAAAGGTACGGTAAAAGAAAGCACGGTCGTGCCTGAAAAATACAAGAAAATTTTTGTCACTGCTCACGAAATATCCCCAAGCTGGCACGTAAGGATGCAGGCGGCATTCCAGAAATATACCGATAACGCTGTGAGCAAAACTGTAAACTTTTCCAATAAAGCCACCCCGGCTGATGTAAGAGAGGTATATGAACTGGCTTACAAAGAAGGGTGTAAAGGCATTACAATATACAGAGACGGATCCAGAACGGGTCAGGTTTTAAATGTAGGCACCTCCGAGAATAAAGAAAAAGATGAGGAAAAATTTATTGAAGTAAAAGGTACCTTTACCCCCAAACCCAGACCGAAAATGCTTATGGGAAGAACCATCGAAATGATGACAGGCTGCGGCAAACTATATGTAACAATCAATTATGATGAAGACGGAGAGCCTTTTGAAGTTTTTACCAGCATGGGTAAAGCGGGCGGCTGTGCCCAGAGCCAGTGCGAAGCCATAGGAAGACTTATTTCAATAGTTTTAAGAAGCGGCGGGGAACCTGAAACAATTATCAGACAGCTAAAAGGGATATCCTGCCACATGAGATACGGTTTCGGACCTAATCAGGTATTAAGTTGCGCAGATGCCGTGGGCAAGGCTATTGAAAAAGCTGTAAACAGTCCTATAGAAGTTAGTGTTATTAATCAGGAAAAAATTACTGTTGATAAATTGCTGGAAGAAGCTGAAGAGGGAAAAAAAGAAGTTGATGAACAAGCAGCCATCTCAACAGTGAAAAATGGCGCCTGCCCTGAGTGTGGAGGACCTATTCAGCATGTGGAAGGTTGTGACGTATGTTATTCCTGCGGCTATTCACACTGCTCGTGAGAAATAATGGAATTTATGAAAAAGACAAAGCTATACTAATAGATTTAAATTTGCCAAATGTTTAGCATTGACAGAATTTGGCAGCATCTTAAAACGTTAGATTTTTTCACGAGTAAAAAAGTGGGAAACCCTGCTCTTGAAATAATGACTTTTGTGGAATAATATATAATCGATTTGATAAACATCATAACGGAGGATTCAAATGGAGCATAATATTAAAGTGGAACTGGAAAACAGCAATACCTTAAAAATAACAGGTGATGTGAAAAATATAGACGACTATCAGCTTCTTAAAGAAAATGCCATTGAGTTAAGGGACAAAGGAGTACAATCTCTGACCATTATTTTTGCTGATTCCAGCTCCATCACTTCTTCTGTGATAGGTTTTCTTTTAAAACTCGTTCAAAAAGATGGGGTAAATCTTAACATTAAAGTGGCAAAGGATTCTTTATATTCACTAATGAAAACACTGAGTCTGAACAGTATTTTTAATGTCGAAAAGATTTAATGTAATTCTTTTTTATGCCTGATAAAGACGGTTTCAGCCACCCCAATACAAAACATATCCTGAAGTCACTGTCCGTTCTTATTGCTGAAGATGAGGAAATGACACTCAGTATAGTTTCAAACCTTGTATCTCCTTATGTCAAAAAAGTATATACAGCAAAAAACGGCAGTGAGGCTTTAAGTATTTTTATGGAAAATGATATAGACCTGCTGATTACCGATTATTGGATGCCCTATATGAACGGCTTAGAGCTCATAAAGGAAGTCAAAGCCAAAAATAGCGATTTACCAGCCATCCTGCTTACAGCACATTCTGACGGAATAAATGTAGTCGACGCCGTGAACTTTGGCATCAGCAGATTTCTTACCAAACCGGTGGATTTTGAAAAACTGAAAAATGCCATAGAGTATTCAATTCAAAATATTATAATTAAGAGACTTGAATTATCTAACAAACAAAAGGAAATAGGATTACTTAAGTACAAAGAAAAACACCACCAGTCACAGGAGAACCAAGCTTACAAAAAGCAACTCAATATAATAAAAAACGATCTGACAAACTCCTCACCTTATGATGATATAACAAAACCCAAAAATATTTTTTATTTTCATCATTATTACAAACCATTTGAAATATTGAGTGGCGACTGTTATTCACTACGAAAACTGCAAAATGACAAATTTTTCCTTTTTATTTTAGATATAATGGGTAAAGGCCTTTCAGCATCAGTGACGGCAATATCCTCAACATCCTATATCAATCATCTTATAAATGCTAATCTGTATAATATAAACAATCCCCTTGCAAGCCTTGTGGATAAATACCTGTATTTTGTAAAAGACATTCTCCTTGACGAGGAAATGGTATGTGGAGTCTTTGCTGTTTTCGACTTCAATAACCTTACATGTGAGTTTACCAATTTTTCCATGCCCCCTATTTTTTTAAAAAATAAACAAAATAAAATAACAAAACTCAATTCCAATGAAATGCCTATAACCCAGTTTACAAACAAGTTTAATATCAAAAATATCGAACTTACAAATATAAAAAATATTGTATTTTGTTCTGACGGATTAATAGAATTTATGGCTAATAATAACGATATTTACCTTAACTCAATTGAACAAGACTTGTTTAATTCTGATTATTTTTCCGATCTGCAGGAGCGTATACAAGAAAACATTCAGGAAATCCCGGACGACACCACGATATTTTTTATAAATAATTTGTCAATAAAAGGTATTTTTGAAAAAAGTTTTACAATTAAATCATCAAATAGCGAAATAAACTCATTCCTTACAAATGTATACAAGAGAATGGAAAAACTGAGCAGGCTAACCCATCTTACTCCCAAAATTTCCATGATACTGAACGAACTGCTTGTCAATGCTCATGAGCACGGAAATTTGGAGATTACTCCCGAAACAAAAAACAAAAAAATATTAAATGGTAATTACGATGACTATGTAACTGAAAAAGAACAGGAAATGGATAAAAATATTTCAGTATTATTTACAATTTCACTAACAAAAAAAGAATTGTATCTTATTGTTTCTGATGAAGGTAAAGGATTCAGCCCACATATAATGTCAAAGGAAAAACCAAACAGTGAAAATTTTAGCGGAAGGGGATTGAAAATTATTAAAACATTATCAAAAGATTTTTTCTTAAACAATAAAGGTAATCAAATTGCCGTAATTATCAGTTTAGACACATAAATACAAAAAATCCTATAACTATTTATCTATGTAGACACTCATCTGAAATCCGCCTGTTTCGGATTCCGTGGACGTAAAAAATTTATAAAAAATGGAATATTTATCCAGAATTGATTTTATTACATAAATACCAAGCCCTGTACCTGATTTTTTTGTGGTATAAAAAGGAGAACCTAAGTTTTTTTTAATTTCTTCATTTAATCCATGACCATTATCCATGTAATCTAACCTTACTTTATCCTCTGACAGCTGTGATCTGACAATTATACTACAATCATTTTTACTTTCATAACTATTCAATACAAGATTCCATAAAATCTGATAAAATTCTTCCCTGCTAAATGGTATTTCAAAATCAGAAAGTATATTATACTCCAAGTATATACCTTCAAAAAGCTGGAAATCCTTTATATAGTCACCGAATTCCCTGATAATTTCACTAAACAGGTGACGCTCACCAAAACTTCTGCTGCCCAGAATATTGCTTACAGAAAAATTATCACTCTCATAGTTTCTGTTTTTAGTAACAAACAGCAAATTATTCAGAGCAAGCTCAAGTCGTGAAATTTCCCTGTTTATAATACTTACCAGCCTTTCATTATCCCGATATTTCTTTTGTAACAAATGAAAACTGCCCTTTATTGCACCTAACGGATTTTTAATTTCATGAGCAACAACCGCAGCAAATTCACCTAAAAATGCCAGTTTTTCCTTTTGAATGAGCTCGCTTTTCAAATTCTCCCGCTCAGTTACATCCTGAAAGATAAATAAAGAACCAAGATTATATTGGTTGGGGTGAGTAAATTTTTGAAATTTGCATCCAATATATCTATTATTAAAAAAAATAATATTCTCATCATCTTCGGCACCAGGGATAATATCTTTTACTCTGCGTCCCAGAGTTTCCTTTTCTTTGGAACCGATTATTTTAAGTGAAGAATTATTGCAGGAGATAATACTCCCGGCAGAATTCAAAACAAAAATACCAATATTAATATTTTCCACTACAAGCTCATGAATATTCTCCAACTTTCTGAGTTTGTTTTCAAAAAAACGGGTTTCCTGCTCTTTTTTAATATATTTTTTGTGCAAAAAGTGGGAAAGAAAAAGCATTACAACAAATACCAGGCAGTACTGAGTCATACTAAAAGTAAAATCATATCTGGAAACAGATAGCTCTTTTAAAAGATCAAAATATATAAATGAATAAACCAAAAAAATGACAAAAGACAAAATTGCTGCCACGCCCCCTTTTATCCCGTCAAAAAAACTTAGATAAATTACAATTAAGGCGTACAAAATTAAAAATGGGCTTTCAATAAAACCTGTTTTTACTACAAGATAGCTGACTATAAAAAAATCAAAGGCTGCCTGCATGTAAAACAATATTTTTTGCGGGACAAGTCTTACTGCAAAAAATATAATAAGTGAAAAGAAAGCTATAAGTATTCCGATATTAAAAAAAAATGTATCTTTTATGCGAAAATATTCAAAATCCACAAAAAGCATCATTTCATGCCCGAGAATCATATTGAGCAAAAAAACCAACAAAATAATAAAAAAATACAGGGATAACCGAACGAGAATAATAAAATTATTTACATTTTCAGACAATACACCGAAATGATAAAAAGCTGGACTTTTATCATTGTTTTCCTGAAATGAAACTTGAGTCAAAAAAAGCTCCTAAATAAAAAAACATTATCCAACAACAGATCCCAGTTTAAAAATCGGCAAATACATAGCAATGATGACAAAACCAACTGCTCCGCCTACAAATATCATAAGCATCGGTTCAATCATTTTCGTTAACCCCTCTACCGCTCTGTCGACTTCATCGTCATAAAAGTCAGCTATTTTGGTCAGCATCTGATCCAAGGCACCTGTTTCCTCTCCTACCGAAATCATTTGAGTAACCATGGGAGGAAATACTCCCGCCTTTTCCAAAGGAGCAACCACGGTTTTACCACTTTCAATATCAACTTTACTTCTAAGTAAATGTCTTTCTATCACCTTATTTCCACTTGTTCTGGCAACAATATCCAAAGCTTCCAAAATAGCTACCCCGCTGCTAAGTAACGTTCCAAATGTTCTTGTAAATTTTGAAATCGACACCTTTTTAATAAGATCACCTATTTTAGGGACTTTTAATAGAAATCGGTCAATGGCATACCGCCCCCGCTCAGTCCTTTTGTACAACAACCCTACAGTAACACTCAAAATTACTATAAAAGCCGCTATAAGTCCTCCTCCATACCAACTGGACAGGAAATTACTTAACGATATGGTAAACTGTGTCAATGCCGGAAGAGTCCCGCCAAATCCTGAATACATTTCCTCAAATTTGGGGATTATAAATACCATCAACCCCCAAACTACCAAAACAGCTACAATAAGTACTATGGAAGGATACATCATTGCTGATTTTACTTTACGTTTGAGAGAAATAGATTTTTCCATATATACTGAAAGCCTGTCCAAAATAGTATCCAATAACCCTCCGGCTTCACCGGCGGCAACCATATTGATATAAAGGGTTCCAAAAGTATTTTTATGCTTTTCGAGAGCTTTGTGAAAAGTAGAACCTTGCTCTATTTGAGTTTTTATATCTTCAAAAATATTTCTCAGCTTCTTTTTGGGGGCCTGATTTGCCACAATCTCTAATGATTTTACAATTGACAGACCCGCGTTTATCATCGTAGCCAACTGTCTTGTTACAATAACAAGATCCTCTTCTGTAATTTTTTCCCCAAATGACAGTTCAATATTTTTCCAGTCCATTTTAAGCTGGTCAACAGATATTTTCCTGTTTTTCAGTATTCTGGCAGCTTCATCTTTGTTTTTCGCCTGAATTTGTCCATTAGTGGGTTTGCCGGATAAATCAATACCTTTATAGGAATATTTGGGCATTTATTCCTCCTTTATTGTTCAAAAACGACTTTTACCTTTTTTGACACCTATATCCTCACGCTCGATAAGCTGTTTCACTTCTTCCGGGTATACCGCCCTGTTCACAGCGTCATCGTAAGAAATTAGTTTCTTTTTGTATAAACTGAATAAAGACTGGGTCATTGTAATCATGCCATGCTCCGCCTGACCGGACTGCATCATGGAATAAATCTGGTGAAGTTTATCTTCTCTGATAAGGTTCCTTATCCCTGAATTGGGAACAAGTACTTCACATGCAAGCACCCTACCCTTACCGTCAGATCTCTGAATTAACTGTTGACACACAACACCCTCCAATACAAAAGAAAGCTGCGCTCTTATCTGGGGCTGCTGGTGTGGGGGAAACACATCAATTATACGGTTAATAGTCTGAACAGCACTGTTTGTATGTAATGTCCCAAAAGTAAGATGCCCCGTCTCCGATACGGTAAGTGCAGCCTCGATTGTTTCAAGATCACGCATTTCACCTATTAAAACCACATCAGGATCCTGTCTTAAAATATATTTCAGTGCTCTTGCAAAAGATTTGGTGTCAGCATTAACTTCACGCTGATTTACCATAGCTTTTTTGTGAGCATGCAAATATTCTATTGGATCTTCAACAGTTACGATATGGACTTTTTTCTCATTATTAACTTTGTCTACCATTGAAGCAAGAGTTGTTGATTTACCGCTGCCTGTGGGTCCTGTAACCAAGACAAGCCCCCTGGATTTTTCACATAAACTTTCTACAATCTTCGGAACTCCAAGCTTATCAAATGACATAACTTTGTAAGGAATCCTTCTGATAGCAGCCGCCATAGCCCCCCTTTGCATAAAAAAATTGGCTCTAAATCGGCTCAGGCCTTTTATTCCAAAGGAAAGGTCAAGTTCCAATTCCTCTTCAAAACGCTTTTTTTGTGCTTCTGTCATAATACTATAACACATTTTCTTTGTATCCGACGGATTAAAAGACTCTCCTTCTGTTTTAACAAGTTCACCGTCTACCCTGTAAACAGGAGCAGTACCCACCGTTAAATGCAAATCACTGGCATCAAGATCAATCATTTTCTGAAGTAATTCCTGCAACGTATACATATAACCCCCTTATTAAAACTGAATCAATATACTAATCCTCAAAAGTAACCCTTACCACTTCTTCAATAGTTGTCACACCTTTTTTTACTTTTTCAAGCCCACTGCGCCGCAAAGTAATCATACCTTCAGCCATAGCTTTATTTTTTATTTCATTAGCGTTAGCACCACGCAATACAAGTTCTTTGATTCCATCGGTCACGCCCATAACTTCATAAAGAGCTACCCTGCCTTTGTAACCTGTTCCGTTACACCTATCACATCCTTTGCCTTTTTTAGGAGTAAATTTACCTATTTCACTCTCTTTAAATCCTACAGACAAAAGCGCTTCTTTGGGTAACTTAACATCCTCAGCACATGAAGAACAAATTTTTCTGGCAAGTCTCTGGGCAAGAATAACGACAGTTGAAGAAGCCACAAGAAAAGGCTCAATCCCCATATTAAGCAATCTGTTCACAGTACTGGGGGCATCATTTGTATGCAGCGTTGAAAGCACAAGATGGCCTGTTAATGCCGCTTTGATAGCAATTTCTGCAGTCTCATAATCCCGTATCTCACCAACCATAATAATATCGGGGTCCTGTCTCAGAAAAGACCTGAGGGCTGACGCAAAATTGAGACCGATATCTTCTTTCATCTGTACCTGATTAATCCCAAATATATTGTACTCCACCGGATCTTCGGCAGTCATAATGTTTACTTCATCATTATTTAATCTGCTCAAAGCTGAATAAAGTGTTGTTGACTTACCACTGCCCGTCGGACCTGTAACCAAAACCATTCCATAGGGGCTTTCAATACTTTTAATAAATTTATCCAAAGAAGACTGCTCAAAACCCAGTTTTTCAAGATCAAGTTGCAGGTTACTTTTATCCAAAATTCTCATAACTACTTTTTCACCGAAAAGCACAGGGAGTGTGGACACACGCATATCCACAGACTTGGAACCCACTTTGAGTTTAATACGACCATCCTGGGGCAGTCTTCGTTCTGCAATATCCAAATCCGCTAAAATTTTAAGTCTGGATATAACTGCATTTTTTACTTTTTTGGGTGGTCTCATAAATTCATGCATGACACCATCCACCCTGAATCTTATTCTAAACGATTTTTCATAAGGCTCCACGTGTATATCAGAGGCTTCACGTTTCACCGCTTCATTTAGAATATGGTTCACAAGCTTAACTATGGGAGTATCTTCCACCTCTCTTTTTAGAACATCTAACTTAATATCATCTTCTTCTTCCTGTTCATACTCCATTTCATCCATACCCAAATCATCAATCTCAGCCAGTGCATTTTCCATTGCATCAGACTGCATTTCCAGATACTCTCTTATTGAAGATTCCACGGCCACATATGGTTTAATATTATAGCCTGTAACAAATCTGAGTTCTTCAATGGCATAAACATTGGAAGGATCAGCTATTGCCACTTTTAACGTCTGCCCTTCCCTGTCAAAAGGCAGCACAAGAAATTTCTGACAAAGATCTCTGGGAATACTGTTTAATACTTTGCTATCTATGTCCCTATCCTTCAAATTGACATAAGGAACATTATACTGTTTACTTAAAAAATCAGCTATTTTGGATTCCTCAACAAACCCCAGTTTTATCAGAGTGGACCCTAAACGTCCCCCCTCCTTTTTCTGTACTTCTAAAGCTTTGTCCAACTGTTGCTGGGTAATAAGATTTTCACTTAGTAATATTGCTCCTATTTTCGTTGACAACATATTATATCTTACTCCTTAGTCTTTTTAATAAAAATTCCAGGTTAAAGTTAATTTCACTGAAACCAATGTTATCGGTTAGCAAGTCATTGCAATCGTTATTATAGGCACCAACCCATTTCAAAAATGATTCATACCCCTGGTAAATAAGCATAACAAGCCCGTCAGTATAGTTATTAACCCTGTATTTATACTGCTTTAAAAAAGGTGTTTCCGCTTTCGAATACTGCAAATCAAAAACAAACTCTTTACTGCTGATTTTAGACATATCCAAAAAACTGCCATCATCAATTCCTATGGAAGTAGTATTTATAATTATATCATATTCATTATTTTTTTTCAAAAAATCAAGGTCTTCAACTACTACATTTTTCATATTAAACTTAAGGGACAGTCTTTCGGCTTTATCCAAACTTCTGTTAATAAGTGTGAGTGAGTTATAATTAAAACTGTTTAAATAATAAAGAAGAGCTTTGGTTGCACCACCAGCGCCAATTACAAGAATATTTTTTCCGTTACAATCCACTCCGTTGATTTCAAAAGTCTTGTATATGCCGTAAAAATCCGTATTGTAACCGGACATAGACCCATTGTCTTCAAAAACTATTGTATTAACAGCTCCAATATTTAAAGCGTTTTTGTCCACAAAATCCAAATAGGAAATAATATCGTTTTTATAAGGAAGGGTCACATTTATACCTTTAAAATGCCATTTTTTTAAGTTATTCAGTAGGAAGCCAAGAGACTCTTTTTCACCTACATCAAAACAACAGTACCCTCCATTAATGCGAAAATGATACATAAAGTAATTATGAAGCATAGGCGATAGCGTGTGGTCTAAAGGATGTCCCGTTATGCCTGCATTCAGATACACAAAAACCTCCGTCAAAATGCAAATGACCAAAATTACTTGTTGTTAATTCTACACTTTCAATGGGATAAATATCAAGTGAAAGTTTCTTTCTGGCATCACTCCATTTTCAACAAAAGAATATTTTAATTTTGGAGTGATGCAAAAATTGATTTTATTTTATTTGATTTGGGTGTCTATATATGATAAATTAACCAATGCTTAATATGTGGGAAATTATACTTATTGCCATTGCAATGAGCATTGATGCGTTCAGTGTAGCATTTGGTGTCGGCTGCAAATACAATAAACCAAGACATTACTTCAGACTTTCATGGCATTTCGGATTATTTCAGTTTATTATGCCCTTGATTGGTGCATTAACAGGTAAGTTTCTTATGAATTATACCGACAATTTAAATATTATAGCTGCACTAATCCTGTTTATTATAGCATTCAAAATGTTCAAAGATTCACTTAAAAATAATACGGACAGATGTTATACTTCTGATCCCACTACCGGCTTTACATTAATATTTTTATCTGTGGCAACCAGTATGGATGCCTTAGGTGTGGGGATTTCTCTTGCATTTTACCCTGGGAATTTATTAATACCTGCATTTGTAATTGGAATAGTATGCAGTATTTTTACATTTTTCGGAGTTTATTTAGGCAGCTTAAGTAAACATTTTATCGGAAAAAAAGCAGAATATTTTGGGTCAATTGTATTAATGTTTATCGGAATAAAATTTTTAACGGTGTGATTATGAAAATCGGTGAAATAAAATATGCCAATGTTTATCCTATTTTTTACTATCTGAAAAAAATTGACGATTACGACTTTGTAAGGGGTACACCTTCTTTTTTGAACAAAATGATTAGAGAAGGTGGTGTTGATATTGGTGTTTGCAGCAGTATCGAGTATGCGAGAAATCCGGGAAAATATGTTATCATTCCGGATATTTCCATCAGTTCAGTGGGAGATGTCAAAAGTGTATGCCTTTTCAGCAACAAAAAAATAGAAAATCTTGAAAATGCAACGATTTTTCTAACCGAGGAATCCGGTACAAGTGTAGTTTTATTAAAAATACTCCTGAAAAATTATTTTAATGTGAATGTATCTTTTACGAACGATTTCGATAATAATGATGCCGCACTGCTAATCGGTGACAAGGCACTCTTCAGTTACTACAATAACGACTACAAATACGTGTATGATCTGGGATTTCACTGGTTTCAATTTTCCGGATATCCTTTTGTTTTTGCACTGTGGATAGCTGATTCCAAATGGGAAGGAACTGAAGATATAAAACTACTGCATAAAAATCTTGTAAATATAAAAGTAAACTCACAAAAGAATCTGGCTGCTCTTCTGGAAGAATACAGTCTTAAAGGTTTGACATCATATCAAATATTGGATTACTGGAATATTATAGACTACAATCTAACAGAGAAACATATATGCGGACTTATAAAATTTTACAAACTTGCCAGGGAAATTGGAGAAATCAAAAAATTTCCACCACTTAATCTTTCTGTTTGATAACCAGCGGACTTTCATCATCCGTTTCATGATATAAAGACATGGATGGAAAAGCAAAACTGATGCCATGTTTTTGGAATATATCCATAATATTAAAATATACGTCCTCTTTAATCGCAAGATATTCAGCCCATACAGATGTGTCAGCAAAACAATAAACAAATATATTCAAAGAACTGGAAGCAAATTCATCGAAAAAAACCATTATCGTTTCTTTGTTTATCTTTTCATGATTTACAAGCATATCATTAATATCAGTAACTGCTTTTTTTAGCGATGCAGGCGGTGTTGAATATGTTGCCCCCACCCTGCACATAATACGGCGTCTGTCACGTCTTGACCAGTTTACTACATTATCTGTTGCTATTTTAGAGTTAGGTACAGAAACCAACGCTTTGTCAAATGTTCTGATTTTCGTTGTTCTAAAACCGATTTCTTCCACAATCCCTTCAGTATCTGCAACAATTATCCAATCACCAATTGCAAAAGGGCGGTCAAAAATAATCATCAGACTGCCAAAAAAATTGGCAAGTGTATCCTTTGCAGCAAGAGCAACAGCCAGCCCACCTATTCCCAGTCCGGTAATTATAGCCCCTATATTGTATCCCCATTCCTGAATTATTATGGTAACTGCGAAAATAATTAGAGCTGCACGGATAAATTTTCTGAACAGAGGCAAAAAATCCACAGCTATTTCTATCTGTTTACTGTAAACATATTTTTCGAGAAACTGTTTAAAAATAATCTCAGATCGGTACAACGCCCAAAAAATACCAATTATCAGACTGGTTTTATATAAGTTAAAAATAAGCAATTTTATATCATTTGGAAGCGTAAAAACATTGATAGCAAAGAAAAAGCCGGTTGATGTAATAATAAGTTTAACAGGTGGTTCAATAATATCCACCAGCCCTTCCTCGTATTTTCTCATTGTTTTACTTGAAATCTTGCGAAGTGTTCCCACAATTAGCTTAACAAACAAATGTTTGAAAATAAAAAAAACAAACAAAATTAATAAACTGAAAAGAAATTCACTGAGAGGAATATTAAAAACGGTAATAGTGAGGAAATTCTTTAGATAAGCATATATATCCAATTACTCGTCCTTTTTTGAAAAGTCTATTTTCACTACATTGTCCCGTGTAGATGTAAGTCTTCCGGAAGATTTACTACTTTCCTTTTTAGTTTTTTTAGTCTCCTCTGAGGCGACATCTACTTCATCGGGGGCAACTGTAAACCGCATAATAAAAGAAGGTTGCGACGGCTCATCAAAAGCTGCCACAATAGCATCAAAAGGAACCTGGACAGTTTCCCATTTTCCGGAAAATCTCATATCCACATACATATACTCATCATCCCATTTTAAAGCTTTGTAAGAATTAGCACCGAAAACAAGAACTAAGCCATTCTCCTGTTCTTCTCCCACAAGTCCTCTTTTCCCAATAACAACACTTTTTAAAGGAGCCACATGAATATAAAATTTATCATAATAATCAAAAAGAAGGTTTAAAATACTTTTTTTAAATTTTTTCATTTTTACCACATTTAAAATAAATGCGGGAATTCCCATTGGAAACCCCCGCAAATACTATTTTCAAACTGTCATTTGTTCAATTTGCTGTTACTTGCCGTCAAAAAGGGACCAAGGTCCTCTGCTTTTAGCAAAGTTTATAGCTTCTTCTTTTTCACTGTAATAGTAATCCCTATTAATTTTAAATATCTGTCCCGGAAAAATCAGATCAGGATCTTTTATGTTATCTTTGTTAGCCCAATAGATCAATGGCCACATAAAAGGATTCATGTACTCTTTGTCAGATATATCCCAAAGTGTATCTCCTTTTACAACAGTATATTTTTTTACCTTTTCAACTTTATCCTGTTTAGCCATGCTTGCCTTCATCTCTTCCGCTTTAGCTGCTGCTATCATCTCTTTTGTTTCCTTTAACCCCTGTTTAATTTCAGCTATCAGTTTATTGGCATTCTCAGGATCACAATTATCTATATATTCCTGAGCTCTGTCATACTTAGCTTTCAGTTCGTCATAATTATCAACATCATATTTACTGTCGTTAGCTTTTATCGCCTCGAGCTCTTTGCCCAGTTCTTCTATCTCAGCAGCAGCCTTGTCATTGGCTTTTGATCTGGCTTCAGCTATACGAGCAGCCTCATCAGCTTTATTCTGTGCAGCTTCCAGCCTTGCCTTTGCCTCATCGTAATATTTGCCTTTGAACGTGTGATTTTTAGCCTCTTCCATCTGCTCTTCCGCTGCTTTAAGCTCTTTCATTGCCTCGTTATATTCATCCGTGGCACATTCTTTCGCATTATTTTGTTCAGCTGTACTTAAAGCCGCTTTCGTGTCATCGTACATTTTCACTGGGGGCTTAGCACAGGCAAATGCAAATGAAACAACTATCGCTACTAAACTTAAATATTTTAGTGTTTTCATACATCCCTCCGATATCTTCTTATATTAAAATTAACACATGCTTTCACAAAAGTCAAAGGTATCATATAAAAATTAATCTTCTTTTACAATATCTAATTTTATATGAAGCTCTTTTAGCTGTTTGTCGTCAACAATACTTGGCGCATCACTCATCATACAGGTTGCTCTCTGAGTTTTGGGGAATGCTATAACATCCCTTATGGATTCAGAGCCGGTTAAGATTGTAGCAATCCTGTCCACACCGAAAGCTATTCCACCGTGAGGAGGAGTCCCATATTTCAAGGCATCAATAAAAAATCCAAATTTTCTTTTCCGTTCCTCTTCAGTCATACCAAGTGCATCAAACATCTTTTCCTGGATATCGCTTCTGTGAATCCTTATACTTCCCCCACCAATTTCAGAACCATTAAGAACAAGGTCGTATGCCTTTGCCCTTATCTTCCCCGGATCGGTATTAAAATACTCAAGGTCTTCATCCACCGGCGCTGTAAAAGGATGGTGAACAGCAGCATAACGTTTCTCTTCCTCATCCCATTCCAGTAAAGGAAAATCGGTAACCCAGACGAACTTGTATTTATTTTTATCAATCAATCCAAGCATTTTCCCTAACTTCAGCCTTACTTTGGACATATACAGATTTACAATATCCGTACTTCCGGCCCCAAAGAAAATAATATCGCCGGGCTTACCGTCCATTTCTTTCACAATTTCATTGGCCAGATTATCTCCCAGAAATTTAACAATAGGTGATTGCAAACCATCATCATTTACCTTAATGTATGCAAGCCCCTTGGCACCAAGGCTCACCGAATAATTTGTCAAATCATCAATATCCTTCCTGGAGAAATCAGTTGCGCCTTTTGCATTTATTGCCTTTACCACTCCGCCGCTTTTCACACTGTCGGCAAACACTTTAAAATCGCAATCTTTAACAAGGTCATTTATCGTTTTAAGATGGAGTTCAAATCTTGTATCAGGCGCATCATGACCGTATTTTTCCATTGCCTCATCATACGACATTATCTCAAAAGGCTTCTTTAGCTCAACATCCATAATCTCTTTAAATATTTTAACAAACAACTCTTCAATAAGTTTCATCAAATCAGCACGGTCAATAAAAGACATCTCCATATCCAGCTGAGTAAACTCCGGTTGTCTGTCAGCTCTCAAATCTTCATCTCTGAAACATTTTACAATCTGAAAATATTTATCAAACCCAGAAACCATCAAAAGCTGTTTAAACATCTGAGGTGACTGAGGAAGAGCATAAAATCTTCCGGGGTTCACTCTGCTGGGCACAAGATAGTCTCTTGCACCTTCAGGAGTACTTTTTGTCAAAAAAGGTGTCTCGATATCTAAAAAACCTTTTTCATACAGAAATTCCCGAATAACTTTTATTAAACTATGTCTTAACATTATATTTCGCTGTAAAACAGGTCTCCTTAAATCCAGGTACCTATATTTCAACCTTATATCTTCATTGGCGTTGGAGTAATCCTCTATAACAAAAGGAGGTGTCTCAGCGTTGTTCAGTATTTTCAGATTACTAACATAAACCTCAACTTCACCTGTTGGTAATCCCTCATTTACCGTACCTTCAGGCCTGTTTTCCACCTTTCCTGTAACAGCAATTACATATTCATTTCTTATATTTTCTCCTAACTCATGAACATTTTTATCATACTCAGGATTTAAAACAACCTGCGTTAAACCTTCCCTGTCTCTTAAATCTATAAAAATAACTCCCCCATGATCTCTTCTGCGCTGAACCCAGCCCATAAGAGTAACTTCTTTGCCCACATCCTTTGAACGTAATTCGCCACATGAATGTGTTCTTCTCCAATTATCCAGCAGTGATAACACAATAGCCTCCTTATTTATCCAACTTTATTGACAATTTTTCCATCAAACGGGAAAAAGGTACAAGCTCCTGATTCCCTTTATCCATATCTTTTATTGTAACAGATTTTTTATCAAGCTCATTTTGACCAAAAATCAAAGCAAGCTTGGCCTTGAATCTGTTGGCCTTTTTCATCTGAGACTTAACAGAGCCGAGATCAAAATCCATATCGACACTATAGCCTTTTTCTCTGATATTATTAATAATTTTTACTCCTTCATCCAATAATCCGTCAGGTAAAACAAAAAATATATCAAGATGATACTGGGGTATTACATCTTTTGACTCCATCAATCCCACAAGCCTGTCTATGCCCACAGCAAAACCTATACCTGGTTGATCCGGTCCGCCAAGCTGCTTTACCAAGCCATCATACCTTCCTCCAGCTCCCACAGTTGAGTTTGCTTCAAACTCATCAGTAACCATTTCAAAAGCTGTCCTGACGTAATAATCCAATCCTCTCACCATATGAGGATTTACCTCAAAAGAAACGTTCATATTTGACAGGTTAGTTTTAACACTCTCAAAATGTTGAGCACATTCCCGGCAAAGATAGTTAATCATTACAGGTGCTTTCTCTGCAATCGCTTTGCAGCTCTCTATTTTGCAGTCCAGAATACGCATCGGATTGGTATTAAGTCTGCGCCTGCAATCCTCACACAATTCATCTTTTGAGGTTTCGAAATATTCTGTCAGTTTATCCTTATACAGAGGTCTGCACTCAGGGCAGCCTATGGAATTAATTTCAAGCTTCAGCTTATCTTCAATTTTACATTCTTTGAAAAAATCTGTTAGCAGTTTGATTACTTCACTGTCTAAAACAGGTGAAGCAGAACCAAAAGCCTCAACACCAAACTGATAAAACTGCCTGTATCTCCCTTTCTGGGGCCTCTCACGTCTGAACATTGGGCCATAATAAAAATATTTTTTAACCCCGCTTATTGCATACAGTTTATTTTCAACAAATCCTCTTACCATACCAGCGGTACCTTCCGGTCTTAATGCCAGAAAATCATCATTTTTGTCCTTAAAAATAAACATTTCTTTTTCAACAATATCCGTAGTGCTACCGATACCTCTATTAAAAACCTCCGCCTTTTCCAAAACAGGTATTTTATATTCACTGTAGCCATAGCGTCTGCTTAAATCGTATATAATCTTTTCTATAAAATTCCAGTAATATATCTCATCACCGAAAATATCTCTGAACCCTCTGACTTTTTTGTACAAGAAAACCTCCGGTCTCGTTTTTATGTGTTATAATTATAGTACTGTTTGCAGTGAATACAAGTTTGACAAAATCTTTGTAAGATATAAGTTAGAATTATAAACCTGTCAACTAAAAGGTTGGGGGGATAAAATGTTCAGAAAATTCAATATAGCTCACGTTTATCAGGGAAGATTAAAAAAAGATGAAGATCTTTATTACGGACTGATGAGCATAATAAAAAAAGAAAATATTATGGACGGGTTTATAACAGGTATAGGCAGCGTATCACAGGCTTCTCTTGCATTCTTTGATCAGAAAAGTGAATCCTACCTGAATACTCATATAGCTGAGCCTATGGAGATACTTTCCCTGATTGGCAATATTTCTTTAAAAAACCTTTCAGTCTTTGCTCATATCCATATTCAACTGTCTAAACAAAATTTCAGCGTAATCGGGGGGCATTTACTACCAGATACAACGGTTTATTCATTTGAATATGAAATATTTTCTTATAAAGGTAACAACTACAATGTGAGAAAATTCAACGAGGACACTAAGTTGTTTCAGTGGGAGTTTTAAAATCTATCAGTTTAAGAATTATATCCGCTGTCTCGGCAATTGACAACTTATCAACATTTATAATAAGATGATACAATTCATCGCTGTATATATTACTGTCGTAGTAATGTTTAAGGTAATTTTTTCTTCTTTTATCCACCTTTTCAATCTGCTTCAAGGCTTCGGGTTTGGAAATATTGTCCCTACTGGCAATCCATTCTGCACGTTTTGTTATAGGGGCAAAAAGCCTGACATGCAGAGCGTTGGGATAATCCCTCAGTACAACCTGCCCACCTCTTCCCAAGATAACCGCATTATCTTTATCAGCCAGAAATTTAAAAACCCTTTCCACCATATTTCTGAAGATATCACTGTCAAATAAGGGGCTGTAACCCACCTTTTCACTGAAAATACTATCATCATTTTCTGGCAATCTCTGAGATTTAATCTTATTAATATCGTCATCATCGATTTTCTTATACATTTCTTTAAAAATTGATAAATCAAGATATTTGGAAAGTTTGGCATTCATGTTTGAGTGCTCTTCTTCATCAAATTTTTTAACAACATCAATAGGTGTATCAGAAAGAATGGAAATGTATTCCAGAATTTCTTTATTAATTAGGGAATACTCTAATTTCGAAGCAATTCTTTTTGCAACATGTTCCCCCGGACAGCCAAAACCTCTGGATATTGTCACAACGGCCATAATAAATCCCCCACACGAATAATATAACTGTGATTATTCAACAGTTTTTCCATTTTTTCAATACCAATATTCAGTCGCGGATGTACATAATGGGGACAAATCTCTTTTAAAGGATAGATAACAAAGTTTCTATCGGCAAGAAATTTGTGGGGAACTGTGATTATCTCATCGGAAAAACATTGTCCGTCAAAATCAAGTATATCAATATCTATATTACGCGGTCCCCACTTATATTGTTTTTCTCTATCCATTTTCTTTTCAATCTGCTGGCAAAAATAAATTAATTGATGAAGTGTCATAAATGTGGTGCATATCAGCACAATATTAAAATAATCAGGCTGATCATCGAGGAGAAGGGATTTTGTTTTGTATATGCCTGAAATTTTTTCAATTTTTACGAATTCAGACAGATAATTGGCAGCAACAGACAGATTGAAGGATTTAGGATGGATATTGGAGCCCAACCCCAAAATAGAGGAATGATTAAATTTCACAAGAGCACATCCGCATAAATTCAGAAACAGTTATTTACTTTTGGATTTTACTTTATTGCCCAGCTCATTCAGTACTTCCGCAAAAGTGGGATGATTAAAGATATACTCAGAAATATTGTCAATTTTAATCCCTGACTGTATTAAAAGCGTAAAAGCAGTAATAAGCTCAGATGCCCCTTTGCCAAAAATATGTGCGCCGAGAATTTTTTTGGTCTCTTTGTCATACACAACTTTTACAAGACCTTTATTAAAACCTATAATCAGAGATTTTTCCAAATTTGTATACGTATATTTCACCGTTAAAGGTGAAAATCCCAATTCTCTTGCCTGTTTTTCCGTATATCCCACACTTGAAATTTCCGGATCTATATATAAGACTTTTGGTAAGGATTCACCTTTAAACTTTTTTTGGTTACCCAGTATATTATTTACAACGAAAGTGGATGATTTATATGCCCAGTTTACAAGCATATTTTTGCCGGTAGCATCCCCAACAATATAAATATTTTTATTGGTTGTTCTGAAACAGTTATCGATAACAGCGCCATCCAAATTTGTTTCAACACCTGCTTTTTCTAATCTTAAATTTTTAATAGCAGGTTTACGACCTATTGAAACAAACACTTCTTCAGCTTCCATATTATCATCATCATCCATAAAAATAATGCTTTTGTTACCTACCTTTTCGACATTTACTATATTTGCATTTTTCCTCACACAGATACCGTTTTTCTTAAACGTGTCTTCAAGACGTCTTGTTATCTGATAGTCAAAACCGGAAAGTATCCTTTCTGACTTCTCTAGGATACATACCTCGCATCCAAGTCTTTTGAAAAAAGTGGCATATTCGCAACCGACAAATCCGCCACCTATAATTGCTACAGATGCAGGTACATTCTGCAGATTAAAAATGTTGTTTGTATACAGAAATTTTTGTGTCGAAGGTATTTCCAGAGGAGGGTTGTAAGAGCCCGTAGCAATTATACACTTGGAAAACGTCACCATTTCGTTTTTCTCGGTTTCTGGATTAAATATCTCCACTTCATCTTTTTTACTAAAAGATGCTTTCCCTTTAAAAAAATCAGCACCGGCTTCCTCAAGCTGCTCTGCAAATGCTTTTACTATTTTGGAAGAAATATTTTCTACATATTTCCTGGATTTTTTAAAGTCAAAGGGAGCGTTAATGAGTTTATCACTAACATCGATAAAATTGGCAGTCCTGGTTTTAAATTTATTATACAGATAACTAAGATATAAAGCTGTGTTGGAAACGATACTTCCGCTATAACAGTACCCACCACCTATATATTCAGAAATCACCAATACAGACATTCCCGAACGGGCTAACTGTGTAGCAGCGTTTACACCTGCCGGTCCAGCTCCTATTACCACCACATCGTATTTGCTATTTATCACAAATCACCTGAAAAAACTAAGTACCCAATTTTCCGGCGAGGTTTTTTATTTCGGAAGCTTTGTCTGTTTTTTCCCATGAAAATTCATTCCTGCCAAAATGACCGTAAGCAGCTGTATTCCTGTACATTGGCTTTCTCAGCTCAAGTGCCTCCATTACCCCTTTAGGTGTTAAATCAAACGTTTTCCTTATAATCTTTTCTATTTCCGAATCTGGAATAACACCTGTATTATAAGTATTTATCGAAACAGAAACAGGTTCCACAACCCCAATAGCATACGCCAGCTGCAATTCACATCTTTTGGCAATTCCGGATGCTACTACGTTTTTAGCAACCCATCTGGCAGCATAAGCAGCACTCCTGTCAACTTTAGAAGGATCTTTACCTGAAAAGCATCCTCCTCCGTGTCTGCCAGAGCCTCCGTAAGTGTCAACAATTATCTTTCTGCCGGTAAGACCGCAATCACCCATCGGCCCCCCAACAACAAATCTCCCTGTGGGATTAATATGGTAAGTAATGTTTTCATCATCTATCAAATATTTGGGAACAACCGGTTTAATAACTTTTTCCACAATATCTTCTTTAAGCTCAGTCAGTTTTATATCATCAGCATGCTGCGTAGAAACTACAACCGTATCCACCCTAACAGGTTTAAATCCGTCATATTCTATAGTAACCTGAGATTTGCCATCCGGCCGCAGATACGGCAGAATTTCAGATTTGCGAACTTCAGACAGCTGCATGCATATTTTATGTGCCAGCATAATAGGCAGAGGCATAAGTTCTTCAGTTTCATCACAGGCAAAACCGAACATAAGTCCCTGATCACCAGCTCCCCCTATGTCAACACCCTGAGCAATATCAGGAGATTGTTTGTCAATGCTGGTCATTACACCGCAAGTCTCATAATCGAAACCGTATTTAGCTCTCGTATACCCTATATCTTTTACAGTATTTCTTACAATATCAGGGATATCAACATAAGTGCGCGTGGTGATTTCCCCTGAAACAATAGCCAGGCCTGTTGTCACCATAGTTTCACAAGCTACTCTGCTAAAGGGGTCATCTTTCAGCATAGCATCCAGAATTGCATCAGAAATCTGATCGGCAATCTTATCGGGATGACCTTCCGTAACAGATTCAGAAGTAAAAACATAGTTACGTTTATCCATTTTACACCTCATAATTTTCATCTGGGAGAAACAGTATTATCACATTATACAAAAAATCAAAGAGATTTTTTATACTCTGAAACAATTTGTTCCATTCTGTCTTTGCCTCTTAATTTTATTTTTTTTATCTCTTTAATCCGACGTTCGACTTCAGGTGGAAAATATTTTAAACTGTAAAGGGCTTCCAAATCCTGCTCAAGCTTCACATGCTCTTCAAAAAGCTTTCTAAATTCTTCGTTAGTATCAAGCAACTCCTGGACAATATCCTGATTCATTTTTAACATCTTGCACCCCTTCTACGTATAATTTCATAACGTAAGCGTCTACGCCTGATGTATAATAATTTTTTCTAACCGACATAATACTAAAACCAAACTTTCTATACAACTTAATAGCATAAATATTATCGTCCCTGACTTCCAAAAAAATTGTCTTTCCTACCGAATTCCCAAGCAAAAAAGTCAGCATAGCAGATGCCAGCCCCATTTTTCTGTGTCCTTTACGAACAGAAATATTGTAAATCTCCAACTCGTCGTCTGCTATCTCTACAACAACCATATATGCAGCAATAATACCATCTTTCCAATAAACAAAAATATGCGAAAAATCCCTGTTATATTCTTCTACAAACATATTATAATTCCAGGGATTAACAAAATTTTCCAATTCTATTTTGCAAATTTCTTTCAAATCCCTAAACGCAGCTTTTTTTATCAAAATTAATCTCCGCTTCTGATTTTGTCATGTAAAACGGCACACAGTCCGTGAGAAAACTGTCAAAATCGTTATGCATCAAAGCCTTAGACAAGTTTAGTACATCCCCATCGTATTGCTTGAAATTTATAAAAACAGTATCTTCAGGCAGATTTTCCTCTTTAATATTGATATAGTCAGAAAAGCTGTTTTCACTAAAATCATATTTTTTAAAAGCAAACATGTTACCCCTTAACTTGCAAGCAACATTTAATTTTTCGCTTTTTAAAACCAGTGCTGCAGCATCCAGTGATGAAATACCCAAAGGAGATTTGCCGAGCCCGGCTGCAATACCCTGAATCGTGGACACACCTATTCTGATACCGGTAAAAGAACCAGGCCCCGTAACAGCAACCAGCCTGTCAAAATCATTGATAGATAGAGAAACACTTTTTAAACAAAAATCGAGAGTATTTAGCAAATTTTCATTCATTCCACGATTAAGATTTAAGGATATAGAAGCTATAAGCTCTTCACTTGAAGCTATAGATAGTGACAAATTTCTCCATGAAGTGTCAATTAGCAATGAATTCATTATTTTAATATTATCTAAAACCTCTTCATAGTCAAGTTATAAAAATCAGGTCCCTGTGTGTCCGAAACCGCCCTCTTGCCTTTCGGTACTATCGAGAAATTCAACATTTTCAAATTCAGCCCTGTATACTTTTGAAAAAACCAACTGCGCTAAGCGATCCCCTTCATTGAAGACAAACGTGTTGTCACCAAAGTTCACAATAATTACACCAATCTCACCTCTGTAATCCGAATCAATTGTCCCCGGTGTATTTAAAACGGTAACACCATATTTCAATGCTAACCCACTCCGCGGTCTTATCTGGGCTTCAAAACCTTCAGGGATAGATAGTTTCAGACCGGTCTTAACCAGCTTAAACTCGCCCTTTTTCACTTCACCGGAATGTGAAGCAAAAAGATCAGCCCCGGAGGACTGATCAGTTTGATATTCCGGGCTTTTAGTCCGGTTATCTTTGTATATCTTAATCTTTAGTTTTTCCATTCGTGTGCACCGAACAAATTATTCGTTTTCATCCAAAATATCTTTTCGGGTAATTTTCAACCTTCCTCTTTCATCTTTACCCAAATACTTGACTTTCACTTCATCGCCCACTTTTAGATAATCAGAAATGTTTTTCACATGTTCCTTGCTATACTGTGATACATGCAAGAGAGCCTCTACACCTGGAATAAGTTCAACAAAAGCACCATACTCCATAACCTTCTTAACCTTTGCATTATACACTTTATCTTTGGCAAGCTCCTGGATTAAAGCTTCAATTTTAGCTCTTGCTTTATCAATGGAGTCTTTATCAGTAGCGAATATATTGAGTACACCGCCATCAAGGATATCAATTGCCACACCTGTTTCATCGATAATGCCTTTTATAGTTTTTCCGGAAGGTCCAATAATAAGCCCCACTTTTTCAGGGTTTACATTTATAGATTCAAACCTTGGAGCATTGTCCGGTAAATCTGCAGGAGCATTAAGAGCCTCATTCATTTTATCCAATATAAACATCCTGCCCTCTTTAGCCTGAGTCAATGCTTTTTGCAAAATATCCCTGGAAAGGCCTTCAATTTTGATATCCATCTGAAGCGCTGTAATTCCTTCTTCAGTACCGGTAACCTTAAAATCCATATCACCCAAATGGTCTTCAATACCCATTATATCACTTAAAACAACATATTTCCCATTTTCGTAAATCAGCCCCATGGCAATACCAGCCACATGACTTTTTACCGGTACACCGGCATCCATGAGTGCAAGACTGCCTCCGCAAACTGAGGCCATAGAAGAAGAACCGTTGGATTCAAGAATATCGGAAACTATTCTTATTGTATAAGGAAAAGATTTTTCATCCGGCAACGTATATTGCAATGCCCTTTCTGCTAAAGCACCGTGGCCTATCTCCCTTCTGCCGGGGGGTTTCATGAACCCAACCTCTCCAACGCAATAGGGCGGAAAATTATAATGAAGCATAAATCTCTTCGAGTTTTCCCCTTCAATATCATCCACCATTTGGGAATCCATTTTCGTTCCCAATGTAGTGGTAACCAAAGCCTGAGTTTCGCCTCTGGTAAAAAGAGCAGAACCATGCGCTCTGGGTAACAACCGTGTTTCTATATCAATAGGTCTTATTTCTTCGTATTTCCTGCCATCCACACGCTGACCTGATTCCAGGGTAACTTCCCTGAAAACTTTCTTTTCAACGGCTGAATATACGTCACTATACAGTTTAGCCTGTTCTTTAAACGCTTCCTCACCCAATTCTTTTTCTACGTCAGCCAAATACTCCTCTTTCAGCAGTTCAATGGCATCATATTTTTCCTGTTTGCCCGGCTTCATAACAGCTTCTTTAATTTTCTGGCCTATTTTGGAATATGCTTCATTAACAATATCCTGAGGGGTTGACAAATCTTTATATTCCATTTTGGATTTGCCTATCTCATCCCTCATCTGTTTTTGAACTTCGACAATCTTTTTTATTCCTTCATGTCCAAACTCTAAAGCCTCTATAACATCATCTTCAGAAACAATGTTCATACCGGCTTCAACCATAACAATGGCATCATCTGTTCCTGCCACTATTATATTCATATCAAGTTCATCAGATTTGTCCATTGAGGGATTGAGCACAAGCTTGCCATCAAGTTTACCAACACGAACAGCACCGACGGGGCCGTTAAAAGGTATATCCGAAATCATAAGCGATGCACTTGCTGCATTTAACGCCAGGATATCACTGGCATTAACCTGATCACTGGAAACAACTGTAGCGACAACCTGCGTTTCATTCCTGAAGCCATCAGGGAAAATAGGTCTCAGCGGTCTATCAATAAGCCGGGAAACTAACGTTTCTCTGTCAGAAGGTTTACCTTCCCTCTTAATAAAACCTCCGGGTATTTTCCCCACCGAATAGAATTTTTCAATATAATTTACAGTCAAAGGGAAAAAGTCAATCCCTTCAGGTGCCTGGTTGCTGCTGGTCGCGGTAACCAGTACAGTTGTGTCCCCGTGTGTAGCCCATATACTGGCATTAGCCTGTTTGGCCTTCCAGCCTGTTTTAAAATAAAAGGGCTCACTTCCCTCGCCCAGTGTTACTTCATAAATTTCTTCTTTGTTTTTCATACTTACTTCCTTATCCCCAATTCACCAATTAGTTTTTTGTACCTGTTGTAATTTTTTTTCTTCAAATAATCCAACAGCTTCCTTCTTTTTCCCACAAGTATCAACAGCCCCTTTCTTGAATGAAAGTCCTGGGGGTGGTTCTTAAAATGTTCGGTAAGGTCTTTTATCCTGTTGGTTAAAAGAGCCACCTGCACTTCCGGTGAGCCGGTATCATTTTCATGTACCTTAAATTGCTCCATAATTTCTTTTTTCTCTTCTTTTGCCAAAGCCATGACACACCTCCTTATTAAATTTTTTTATCAAAAAAACTTTTATATTACAACAATTTTTCAAACTTTCTCAGGACAAACTATTTTTACAAAAAGTTCTTAAAAACCTTAACAAGCTTCAAAGGCTTTTTGCCTTCGTATATTTTTTTTGAAAATGCAGCAATTTTACCATCCGGTGTGGAAATAAAAAAATATTCACCATCTTCAAGAGGTAAACGCAAATAATCCTGTTTCTCAGGGTCCATACCGTTAAATACTCTTTCAATAACCTCATTCTTGATTACTGCCACAGGCCAATTCAATACATTATTAACCGGAATAAAAAAAGAAAAATCACCCTCTGCTACTTTATTTTTTAAATCATCCGGAGTTAACGAATCCCTCATATCAAAATGACCGTTTTTGGATCTTACCAAACCGCTCATTACAGCATAACAACCGCTCTGTTCACCGATGGCATCCACCAAACTTCTTATATACGTTCCTTTACTGCATTTCACTTTCACTATAAAAGTAGGGAATTCATAATTTAACAATTCGATATTTTTTATATAGGTATGTCTGCTGCCGGCATCTTCTATCATTCCCTTTCTTGCCAATTGATAGGCGCGTTTGCCTCCGATTTTCACAGATGAGTACGAAGGAATTTTCAGGCAGATATTTCCGGTAAAAGAATCCAAAATATTTTCCAGCTGGTTTTTTTCAAGATAACAATTAGAATTCTCTTTTAACACTTTACCAGTAATATCCATTGTGTCTGTTTTTTTACCGAGAACAATTTCCGCAATATATTCCTTTTCAAAAGCCATGATGTAATCAGACAGTTTGGTTGCCTGATTAACACAAACAGGCAAAACACCTTCAGCAATAGGATCCAGCGTACCTGTATGTCCGCATTTATTTGCTCCCAATATTTTCTTAACCCGATTTACTGTTTGAAAAGAGGATTCCCCGGAAGGCTTATAAATATTAATTATTCCGTTCATCTGTTTTGTGTATTTCCTCAATCAATTCATCAATTCTCGCAGCTTTGTCAATCGTATCATCCTTCAGAAACTCCAACTCAGGCATTTTTCTAATCCTTATCAACTTATTCAACCGGCTTATCAGGAAACCTGATGAACTTTTTAAACCTTCGATAACATCGTCAAGGTCGTAACCGAACATATTTCTCACATAAACTCTGGCCAAACTTAAGTCTTTGGTAACTTTTACATCTATAATAATTGTACCCTTAACTCTGGGATCTTTAACGTCATATTCCACAAGCTTTGATATCTCCTGGCGTAAAAGCTCAGCCACCCTTCTGTTTCTAAAACTTTCTTTCTGCATCAAAATATCTCCTGAGTTATATGCATAATAACCACATCGTGGAATGTTTCCACAAAATTAATTATAGTTTGTACCTGTGAATCAAGAAAAGACCTTTCATCACTTAATGTGACCACTGCCAGACTTGCCCTGTTCCATACATCTTTTTCACCAACTTCAGCCACAGCAACATTAAACTTATTTTTAAGCCTGGTTTTAAGACTGTTGAGCACTCTTCGTTTTTCTTTCAGTGAAAATGCATTATCTATATCAAGATCAAAAACAATAGAGCCAATTATCATTTTTCGTTACCTTCGTCTTCCTCCCTCTTTACATCTTCAATAGTTCTTTTTTCTTCAGCATATTCATATATTTCAAAGATATCGCCTTCTTTGATATCATTAAATTTCGCCATACTTATGCCGCACTCATAACCTGAGGTAACTTCCTTTACATCATTCTGAAATCTTTTTAGGGAATCAATAACGCCGTCATAAACAACAACATTGTCCCTGATGACTCTGGCGTGAGAATTCCTCATAACCTTTCCCTCCAGAACATAAGAACCTGCAACTTTACCAGCCTTAGGAACGGAGAATACCTGCCTGACTTCAACACGTCCTATTACTTTCTCTTTAGTTTCCGGTGCTAGCATACCTTCTATCGCCTTTTCCACACTTTCTATTGCTTCATAAATTACGGAATAAAGATTTATTTCAACATCCTCTTTCTCGGCAGTACTCTTAGCTTTGGAATCCGGCCTGACGTTAAATCCAATAACAATAGCATTGGATGCAGATGCCAACAGAATATCAGACTCGCTGATTCCCCCCACACCGTCATGAATTATATTCAACTTAACTTCAGGATTGGAGAGTTTTAAAAATGACGATTTCAGTGCCTCCAAAGAACCCTGAACATCGGCTTTCACAACCAAATTAAGCTCAGTAATCTGCCCCTGCTTTATCTTATCAAACAAATCGTTAAGACTAACTTTGGATCGATCTGCCATCTCTTTTTCTTTTATCTTTTCGTATCTCATTGAAGCCACTTGCTTGGCTGTTTTTTCGTCTTTAACAACAATGAAAGAATCCCCTGATTCAGGAACATCACTGAATCCCATTATTTCAACAGGAATAGACGGTCCGGCTTCCTTTATGGATTTACCTGCATAATTAAACATCGCTCTGACTTTTCCGCTTTGGGCACCTACAACAAAAGCGTCACCTATTTTTAACGTGCCTTTTTTAACAAGAACCGTTGCAACAGGTCCCTTTTGTTTATCAAGCTTGGATTCAATAACAACTCCCTCAGCGGGTCTGTCAGGATCAGCTTTCAGTTCCAACATCTCTGATTCCAGCAGGACCCTTTCCAAAAGATCATCTATACCGATTCTGTTTTTTGCTGAAATTTCCTCGAATTGATAGTCTCCCCCCCATTCTTCCGAAATAATGTTGTATTCTGCCAACTGAGTTTTTACTTTTTCCACGTTGGCATTAGGCTTATCAACTTTATTTATGGCAACAACCATTCTCACACCCGCTGCCTTCGCATGATCTATAGCTTCTTTTGTCTGGGGCATAACTCCGTCATCAGCAGCTACTATTAAAATAACAATGTCTGTAACATTAGCTCCTCTTGCTCTTAACCCTGAAAAAGCTTCATGTCCCGGTGTGTCAAGAAATACAATTTTTCCTCTTCCATGCTCCACTTCATAAGCACCGATATGCTGAGTAATACCTCCAGCCTCACCATCAGCAACCTTTGTCTGCCTGATGGCATCCAAAAGTGATGTTTTCCCATGATCAACATGTCCCATAACAGTAACTATCGGCGGGCGGGGAACCATTTTTTCGGGATCGTCTTCAAACTGAGGCAACAAGTCATCCTCTTTGACAGTTTTCGTTTCGACTTCCACATCATATTCAGCGCCTAAAAGCTGGGCAGTTTCAGCATCAATATGCTGATTGACAGAAGCCATTACACCCATCATCATAAGTTTTTTCACCAATTCTGTAGCTTTTACGCCGATCATACCTGCAAATTCACTAACTGTTACAGATTCACCTATCTGAACTTTCGACGGCTTCGAAGGATAAGCCGGTTTTTTATCAGCCTGTTTCTTTTGCTTTTGGAAATTTTGTTTTTTCCCTTTCTTTTTTGAAGAAGGTTTCTCTTTTTCTTCCTTCACTGCCTCCAATTTTTCTTCAGCAGGTGGTTCTGCTTCCTGAACCAGTTCCTCCTCAATCGGAGGAACTTCACCACTTTCAATTTCCTCTTCAAGCTCAAGTTCCTCTATGCCTTCCCATATATCCTTTTGAATATTTTTATCCTTTTTTACACCCTTTTTACCTTTAGCCTTTTTGCTTTCTTTTTCTGCAAGCAAATCATCTTCTTCTTTCTTTTTACGTTTTGCTATATTTTCTTCACTATAGTAGTCAGGGGCTAAGCCCATATCCGGCTGAATTGCATCTTTAGTAAAAACTTTTTCATCCGTCTTTTTCTTTTCAGATGGAATCTCTTGTTTATCAGTATATTTGGGTTTCTGTTTGGCTGTGGTCTGCTTAGTTGCCGCCCTTTCAGGCTGTGCAGACTTTTGCTTCTCCGTTTTGGATTCAGATGTTTCTTCAGAAACATTTATGGTTTCTTTAACCTCACTTTCTTTTTTCCTGACATCTTTTTCTACTTTTTCTCTATGCCGTTGCTCGTCAACTTTTTTCAAACTTTTTTCCAGTTCTTTCTTTTTCTTAAGCAAGTCTTCCTTCGTAATTTTATTTTTTTTCTGCAGTTCTCCATCATCCTTAACCACAACTTCTTTAGGTCTGGGATGTCTTTTGTGCCTTTCTAAAGCTTTTTTAAGCATCTGTTGCCGTCTGTCTACACTCAGAAGTTTCGGATCAACTCCAAGCATTTTAACAGCCTCTTCCGTTATTTCATCGGATTTATCATTAACATCAAAACCGGATTCCTTCAGTTTCTCTATCGCTTCATCAACATCAATACCCGACTTTTTTACCACATCCACAAGTTTAAACTTATCCATAAAAAAACACCTCTTAAACTACCCAGTTATTTATCTCGTTCAATTTATCAGCCATTTCTTTTAATTTATCTGCTAATTTTTTATCAAAAACAAAATAAGCAGCTCTGTACTTACCATCCAGATTGTCGGACAACATCTCTTTCTTACTAAAAAACATGTACTCTATATTGTATCTGCTGCATATTCTTTCAATGTTTTTTTCGGTATCCTTTCCAACATCCCCGCTCACTATACACAACTTGGCATTTTTAACAGTATTTTTTTTATCTGCAGAAACACTGCTTTCAATTTTTTTAGCGCCTACTCCCTGTCTCATCAAAGTAAACATATATTTTTCATATACATGCCGCAGCAACCCCAGAATATAATCAGTATCCTGATTATTAACATCAAAACCAAATGCTTTTGAAAATTTGTTTTGCCTGGTAGCCACGTCTATACATACTTTATCAAAACATAGGTAAACACCTCTGCCCGGAATCTTTTGCTTAAAATCAAAAGCAATTTCACCGGAGTGTATTGCAGTAAACCTGAGCAAATCCGATTTATCTTTTGTCTTTCCGCATCCTAAACATATATTTTGCTGCAAAGCTTTTACTCCTCAACATCTTCTGCCTCTTCATCATCTTCATCCATCTCTTCAAGTTTAGTGGTCAGATAGTCTATTGCTTCATTGATAATTTCTATCGCTTGAGTATCATCCACACCTAATGCAACGGTAATTTCATCCACAGATGACGTTGAAAGCTTTTCCACATCATCGATTCCAGCTTCAATAAGTTTTGTAATCATAGCGTCATCAAGGATCTCTATATTTTCAAGATTGTACAGCTCATAAAACTCTTTAAACTCCTGTTCCTGCTCCTGCATACGTTCTTTACGTATAACGTTATATTCACTTTCCTTAAGGACATCAAGACGCCATCCGGTAAGCTTTGCTGCCAGCCTTACATTTTGGCCTCTTTTTCCGATAGCCAAAGACAACTGATCATCCGGTACAACAACTTCAATAGTCTCTTCATCTTCAAAAATATTTGTCAAGAGAACTTGTGAAGGAGAAATTGCATTGCAGACATATTTTACAGCATCAGGAGACCATTCAATAACATCAATTTTTTCACCGCGGAGCTCATTGCTGATAGAATTAATTCTCACTCCTTTCAGGCCTATGCAGGCACCAACAGGGTCTATGTTACTGTTCAGTGTATACACGGAAACCTTTGCCCTGTCACCGGGCTCTCTGGCACAATCCTTTACCTCTATGATACCTTCAAAGACTTCTGGAATTTCCACTTCAAAAAGTTTTTTTAAGAAATCGGGATGCGTTCTGGAGAGAATAAGTTGAGGCCATCCGCGAAAAACACGGATTTCCAGTAATATAGCTCTTATATAATCACCCCTGTTATAATAATCTCCGGGAATTTTCTCTCTTTTGGGAAGTAAAGCCTCCGTTTTACCTATACTAACAACAATATTATCCCTTTCTGTTTTAAGTACAGTTCCGGTAACAATTTCCCCGATTTTATTCTGGAAATCATCATAGATAGTATTTTTTTCAACTTCCCGCAGCTTCTCCATAAGCTTTTGCTTGGCAACTAATGCAGCCTGCCTGCCCAGTTCTTCCAGTGTAACAGGTATATATATAATATCCCCTAATTGGGGATTCTCTTTAAAAGTCCCGGCATCATCAATATGAATATCGTGCCATTTGCTGTCAACTTCCTCCACAACTTCCTTAGGGATAAAAATCTCTATATCTCCTTTATCAAGGTCAATATTTACTTTTGGTTCACCATACTTCCCTATTCTTTTGGTAGCCGCTGCAATTATAGCTTCTGTCAGTGCCTGTTTCAAACCTTCTCTGTTTAGCCCTTTTTCTCTACCAAGCTCATCAGCTACCTTGGCAAGTTCTCTACTCATCTCTCCTCCTAAAACTCCACTTCTAAATTAGCTTTTTTCACATTATCATAATTTATCTGAAAGTATTTTTTTTCTTTTTTAGAAAAAACAGTGATAACGTTATCCTCAATGTTATTAATATAACCCTTTACCGTCTTTGTTCCAGACTCATTTGCATTCCGGTAAACAATCTTGCAATATCTGCCACGAAACCTTATAAAATCTTCTATATTCCTCAGCGGTCTCTCCAAGCCTGGGGTTGAAACCTCTAAACTATAATTTTCATATTCAACAATATCATTTTCATCCAGCCACTTTGAAACGATACTGCTGATTTTACTACACTCCTCCAACCCAACATTATCCCCGTCAATCGTTATTCTAAGGGTTAATCCGTTTTTTTCCCTGCGAAAGCTTACACCAAAAAGCTCAAGTCCCATCTCAGGCAACAATTCTACTGTATATGACCGGACTTTATCCTCAATAAGTTTGTGAGTTTTATTCATAATTGACCAGCCCAAGTAAACAAAAAAATGAGTGGGAAACCCCACTCAGGATGCTTGATTTATCATAACTCGAATATTTGTGCAAGCCTTTTTTATAAGAAATAATGTAAGGCATCTCAGTATAATGCCAATAAAGGTTAAACGTTAAATGTTAGTGAAAGCAAATGGTTATTTGTTGTTTTTAATTGTAATTCATGGTTATTCATTGGGAAAACCTGCCCAAGAAAAATTTATCCAATTAAATACGGAGCTTATTTAATTGGGAGAGAGTTCATTTCACAGGGTAAACTTAACACTAAGCATAATTGCATATTTATTTAGCATATAGCATTAAGCAAAAGAGATCTCTCCACTCCACTCCGTTTCGGTCGAGATGACAGGACTTTATGTCATTCCGAGTGGAACGAAGTGGAACCGAGGAATCTCTATTCTTATATAACAAATATATCTGCGTTTATGCTTAATCCCTCTACTTCTCAATTACCAGCCAAAGATACAGATCCCCCGTGTCTTTTTCCACCCATATATCCTTAACAACAGCATCATTTATAATTTCTTCAGCACTATGCACCGACAAAGTACTAAGTTTGGATTTATAATGCGAATAAACATCCGAAGAAATCTGAACTCTTTCGGTTTTTAATTCTGTATCAACCACAACATTTATCATTTTTGCAAGCTCTGCCTGAGCAAGAGTTTTTGCCAGTCTTTTTTGAGCTTCAAAGCCGCCTCTTACCGATGACTTTCTGGCGATACCAACGGCACCCAAATACCCTTCATAAGTGGAATCATAAAACCATGCAGGCTTACCATTTTTCAAAGGATAATCAGAATCAGGGATATTCTTTTCACTAACACTTTCTGGGCGCTTTTTCTCAGGATATTTGCTTGCAGGCTCTTTTGTTCCAGCTGTATCAGGTTTTTTTCCAATCCCTGCTGCAGGATGAGCTTTCTCTCGCATTTCCTCTTCCATTTTTTCCAGCTCTTTTTCTGTTTCTGATTTACCGCCGGTCTGGCTATCCAATTCTTCAAACGCTTCCTGTGCCCTTTGATTCTGAACATCGTACCTGTTATTTCCAACGTTTTTATTTCCAAAACATGCTACAGTCAAAATTACAGATAAAAGAATGAAATATCTCTTCATAATACCTCCTTATCTTTTTATAATTTTAGCATGTTTTTACAATTAATCCATAAATTTTAAGGTAAAAAATAATAAACTGTGATATATTAAAAAAAACAGAAGGAATTGTTTTGAAAAAAATCACATTACTAAAACTGTTAATTTTTATACCAATTCTGATTTTTTCTCTTTTGCTTATTTATAAATCACCTGCACCTATTAAAAAAACTGCACTGAGTATTGCCGATACCAAGTATGAAATAAGAAATAAATTAGGACTATCGCCATCAGCAAATGATAACATTGTTATTGTAGAAGTGGATGAAAAAAGTGTTAATAACTTGGGACGCTGGCCATGGGACAGAAATATTATTGGAGATTTGATTGAAAAATTATCTGCAAGCTCTGTTGTAGCACTGGATATAGTGTTCTCTGAAAAATCCCAAAAGCAAAAAGACCGCTATCTTGCAGAAAAAATATCTCAAAGTGGAAATGTTATCGGAGGATTCTTTTTTCGTTCACAGTCTTCAGAAAAAACAAACAACTATATACAGGATTACCTCTATGATCAGGCGATATTCAGAATTACGATGGAATCAGAAACAACAAACATTAAACAATTTCCATTTGCAGAACCCAATATACCTGTAATTGCCGAAGCTTTACTGGCAAATGCCTTTTTCACAATTGAACCTGATATGGATGGGTTATACAGAAAATACCCTTTGGCCTACATTTTTAAGGGAATGCTTATTCCCTCTCTGGCCACTCAAACACTCAGATATCATCTTAATAAAGATATAGAGGTTGTCTTAAATGAAAACGGAATAAAATCGTTTGCTCTTGATAATATCCATATAAAGGATAATAACTATATAAGGCTAAACTATTATAAGGATGCCGTTTTTATCTCAGCCTATGATGTTTTGTCAGGTAAAATCCCACAGGACTTTTTTAAAGACAAAATTACGCTGGTAGGCATTACTGAGATAGGTATTTACGACTTAAGACCCACTCCTATAGATTCAGTAACTCCCGGTGTTCTGCTGCATCTTACGGCAATAAATAATTTGCTCAACAATGAGTATCTTAAAGATATAAACAAAATAAATATAATTAATATTTTGGGGATTTTATTATTAATTTTTTCTGTAAGTTTTTTAAGAAAAATTCACATCAGAGTCATCGGTTATTTAGTAATTATAACATCTTGTTACGCAATATCTAACATGCTTTTTATAAAATATCATATCTGGGTAGAGGATTTTTATTACCTTTTTCCTGCATTAATTTTGAGCATTTCCCTGGAATTACTTGCTTTTTTCATTGTAGACAGAAAATCCCTGGAGATGAAAAGAGCCTTTTCCACTTATGTATCACCTGAAATTGTAAATATAATGATGCAGGATCCTGAAAAACTGTCATTGGGTGGTGAAGACAGAGAGATTACGATAATGTTCACAGATATAAGGGGATTTACTACAATATCGGAAAAACTATCTTCGGAAAAAGTGGTCTCTATCCTGAACAGACTGAATTCACCTTTAACAGAGAGTATAATAAAACACAAAGGCCTTTTGGATAAATATATAGGTGACGCCATCATGGCAATTTTCAACGCACCAGTGGATATAGATGACCATGCAGATCTTGCTTGCGAAGCGGCTCTGGAAATGTTGGAAATCCTGGAGCAAACAAATATAGCCTTTGAACATGACAATCTCCCCAAAATCGATATAGGTATTGGGCTAAACACAGGTATTGCAACAGTGGGTAATATCGGTTCCTCTCTGCGATTTGACTATACTGCAATAGGTGACTCTGTAAATCTTGCATCAAGACTGGAAGGTTTAAACAAACTTTACAAAACCCATATAATTATTAGCGAGTTTACTGCTGCAAAACTCACAAGAAGATTTGTACTGAAAAAACTGGACAGAGTAAGAGTAAAAGGAAAAGAAAAACCTGTTGAAATTTACGAACTTATGAAAACAACAAAAGAGAATACTGACATAGCAAAACATTTTAATAAGGCTCTAAAGCTTTATTTCAATGCTGATTTTCAGGCTGCCTCAAAAGAGTTCAGGTTAATATTTGAAAATTACAAAGATAACACCGCAAACCTATACATTGAAAGGTGCAAAACAATGTTAGCCCAAGGGGTGGACAAAAACTGGGATGGGGTATTCACAGCCAAAACAAAGTAAAATTAAAATTTATCAAAAAGCTCAAATTTATTTTTTATATCTTCTGGAATTTCAATATCTCTGACTTCATTGTCGCTGATACTGACAGCACTCCCTTCTTTTATCGTAAAAGAACGGACATATTCAACAAATTCTTTCTGCAGACTTTCTTTATATTCGTCATATTCACCTTTTTGTTGTAAAATAAAAGCCTCAAACTCATCAAGTTCTTTCTTAACATATCTTTTGAATTTCCCCTTAATAGCTTCCACTGAAACTTCACCTTCATTTAAAAAAACATCAAGGGAGTTGTTATCGGAAACAACAGCAAACTGTGTCCCTTTAACACCGATTGTAGCTGTTTTTGTTTTAACCATAAACCCTGAAATTTGTCCGGATTTTGTAACGTCAAAAAGAACTTTCCCCTCACCCACTTCAGTATTTCTTATACCATTTATTATAAGAGAGGACATCTCCTCCAATATAACTTTTGAACCGTCAGTCATTTTTACAAAAGCTTCGGCTGCTCTGCGTGTTTTAACACTATCTCCCACAAAAATACAGGTATTATTATCATCTACATCAGTTCCCCTTAAATCATCTTTTTTATAAATTTTGACACTGCCTTTGAAATTAACAATATCACCAGCATACTCCTCAGCATATACAGTAGCAAAAGATGTTATTATAAAAAAAACAGCTATCAAACTAATATATCTCATCTCTAATCTCCAAACTTTTTATTTATTATAACAATATATATATTCAAAATCAAATTAAAACGCCCTAAACATCATCCCAAATATTAACATTGAGACTTTTGAATAATTAAGTTGGTGTCACCCTGAACTTGTTTCAGAATCTTATAATTTACTGATATAATTAGATGCTGAAATAAATGGTTGACTCTGTCAAATTTAGCATCATTGTTGCTGCTACAGCATGACCAAATAGGGTTATCAAAAAGTCTTACATTGAAAATATTTCTCTAACAAAAAATAGGGCGCCAAGTAAGTTTACTTGCATTTTTTTATTTTGCTTAGTAGAATATATTATACAAGATTTAAAAGATGGTTATGGAGACTTAGATGAAAAGTTATATATATTTAGCAGTGTTTTTTATTACTGTTTTTTTTACTGGCAGTGTATCATCTGATCAGTCATTCAGCGATTATGTGCAACAGCAGTTTGGGGAATTCAAGCAGTTTAAAGAAGAAAGGGACAAAGAATTTACAGAGTTTTTGAAAAACCAATGGAAAGAATTTAATGCTTTCAAAGGTATAGAGCCTGATTTGGTACCAAAACCTGATAAAATCCCACAGACAGAGCCACAACCTCCAAAAGATATACCAGACAGCCCGAAAATGACAAAGAAAAAAATACCAGCACCAATTGCACCTGAGCCTGTTAAAAAAATAAAACCCTCAGAACCGATTGCAGAACCAAGCAAAACTGCTGAAAGTTCTGAAATCAATTTCGATTTTTTCGGTACAATAATTAATATAACTTTTGATAAGAACATTTCTGCAGTTTTCGGAACAACAGTAACTAACGACAAAATAAGTGAATATTGGAAAAAACTGAGCACTACTGATTACACACCTTTCATAAACCAGATAAAAAATATCAGAGAAAAGCTTGAGCTGCATGACTGGGGGATATATCTGCTCACAAGAGACATTAGCACAAACATTCACAAAGACAAAAATTCAGCAAAACTTTTACAATGGTTTATTCTTTCCAAACTTGATTATGACACCAAAATAGGTTTTAAAAACAATAAAATATACATCCTTTTACCTTCACAATATACCTTGTACGGTATTACCTATTTTACAATAGATGGAACACGATATTACGCTGTTGATGCTCTTTTCAACAGAAATACAGTAAAAAGCCTGAAAACATATGAGGGCAAGTATGAGGGAGCGGATAAATTCGCATTTTTCAGGGCAGAAAATCCAAAATTCGAAAATTACACTGCTGACAAAACCGTTAGTTTTAATTACTTGGGGGAAAAATACTCTTTCAATCTGAGGTATAATCAAAATTATGTAGGATATTATAAATTCTTCCCTCAAACAGTTCTTACCGCTTATCTTGTTTCTCCGCCATCTACCGATTTTCAAACTGCAATCGTGGAATCTTTGAACAGTGCTATCCAGGAAAAAAATGAGGTTGAAGCTGTTAATATTATTTTAAGCTTCGTCCAAAAAGCTTTTGAGTATAAAACAGATACAGAGCATTTCGGTTTTGAAAAATATCTCACGCCAGAAGAAACAGTCTTTTATCCGTACTCTGACTGTGAAGACAGATCTCTACTTTTTGCCTACATTGTAAAAAATATTTTGGGATTGGATGTTATACTTCTTGACTACCCAGGTCATGTGGCAGCCGCAGTAAATTTCACAGAAGATATTAAAATCAAAGGGGATTTCGTAAATTATAAAGGAGAAAAATACTATGTTGCTGACCCCACTTATATTAATGCCAGTGTTGGAATGACAATGCCTCTGGTAAAAAATGAAAATTTTGAAGTAATTTCCCTTATTAACTAATATTTTTTATGCTATATTTAAAAAAGCTTTTAGAGCAAACAGAAACAAAATAAGGAGGTCTAAATGAAAAAAGTTTTATATGCAGCGATGGTATTAACCATATTAACATTTTTTGCAGGTGGATGTGCCAAAAAAGCCCCGGAACCTCTTGAGCACTCATGTCTTGAAGGTGCTCCCAGTTGGGTGATTGATCCGAGTATGGAAGGCGGTTTGAGTGGTCTTGGCTCAGCTAAAATCGGTAAAGCAGGAATTCAATTTGCAAGGACTGAAGCTATATCCGTTGCAAGGGATGAAATTGCCAGAACTATGGAAGTCAAAGTAAAAAATATGTTTAAGAATTTCACACAGGTAACCGGAGTTGGCGACGACGAAACCGTTGACAGAGTAGCTGTCAATGTATCTAAGCAAGTGGCCAATCAAACATTGTCAGGGTCGATGGCTAAAGAAGCCTGGATTTCTCCGTGCAATGAATATTACACTCTGGTAGTTTTGGATCCTGCGTCAGTGCAGGCTGCTGTTAAAGAAAATGTATTAAGCAGCTTAAAAAATGAAAAAGCACTATGGCAGCAATTTCAGGCAAAAAAGGCTCATGATGAATTAGAGGAAGAAATCGAAAAAGAATTTGGCGATTACAGATAATCTGAATAGAGCTTTCAAACAGTTTGCGACTATGAAAACATATAGCAGTGGCTTATGTGCTTTTTGACAAAATAATAAAAAGCGGGGTCTTCCCCGTTTTTTATTATTTCATAACAAGCTTTTTTTTTCTATCTGCCATATAAGCGTTTAATACAGTTTACTTTTTGACAAAATTAATCTAAAAATTAGCTGAAATAATTATTGGTGAAAACTTATGATTGGTAAATTTTTGCAAATATTACACACCGCACTTATAGTTCTGCTTCTTTTCACAGTTTCATGTACAAATCGCCCAACCAAACCTGAATCATCAATTCCCGAATGGGTCTTCGGAAATATTTCTGAAAATGGGATATGCTACGTCGGCAGTTCCAAAAGACATATCAGAGGTATAGCTTACCAAAGGGCTTTAGCCGTCAGTAGAGCGCTGGAAGGTATTGCCAGGCAAAAAAATATCACCATTAACACTCAGATTGAACATTATATGAGCGGGACATCTTATTCAGCTCAGTCATCTTTAAACTCCTACAGTGTTCAAACAACAGAAGGGGAACAGATTAATGCAAAAATTAAAAAAACATGGCTGAATCCAGAGACAAAAGAAATTTTCATATTAATGTGTGAGGACTAAAATGAAACTAAAATCACTTTTCCTGGTACTTTTTAGTTCGTTTTTGCTCAATCTCCATGCTCAGTCATTTGAAGACTATAAAAAAGAATTTTCTAAAGAAAATTTTTACGACTCAAACATCGAGGAATTTGACCAATATAAAAAACAGCTTTACAATGAATTTGAACTGTATAAGCAGACACTTGTAAATGAGTACAAAAAATATGTAAATGAAATTTCAGAATATTGGGAAACACCTGAAACGACAACACCCAAGAAATGGGTGGAATATTCCGAGGACAAAAAAACAAAACAGATAGTGGATTTTGAAAACAATGAGATTATTGTTGAATTTCAACTATCCCACAAGCCGAATACGAACGAGATAAAAAAACTTATTAGAGAAAAATTACAATACATGCTTACAGAGGATGAAAAAACTGCATTCAGGAATGATCAGGTATCTTTTAATACAGAAAACAAATTGAAGCCAAAGCTTGTCACCGGTGTATCTGCAAATCTTGGCGATAAGAAAATACTTGAGCCAATATTTTTTAAGAATAAAGCAACAAATAGAGATATCTCAAAAAAAGCAAACGAATTAACCGATAACGGTGACTACAGTATACGAAAATCCCCTATAAACAAAGCAAATATTGTCAGCTTCAAATCAAAACTTCCTGAAAATGCACTGGAAAACAAAGCCAGAATTTATAAAGATACAGTAACAAAATTTGCAGATGCCCACAGATTGCGGACTGATTTGATTTTTTCTATAATTCACAATGAAAGTTCTTTTAATCCTATGGCCAAATCCTACATACCTGCCTACGGACTCATGCAAATTGTTCCAAAATCCGCAGGAATGGACGCAACAAAATTTCTTTACGGCAAACCAAAACTTTTACTACCATCTTATCTTTACAAAGCCGACAAAAATATAGAAATAGGCACCGTATATTTACGAATACTTTACTATAACTACCTTAAAGGGATTGAAAATCCTTCGAGCAGGCTCTACTGTGCAATAGCCGCTTATAACACCGGAGCCGGTAATGTAGCCAAAGCCTTCGCCGGTAATACAAACATATCTGAAGCCGTAAATATTATTAACAGAATGACACCGGAAGACGTATACCGACATTTAAGAAGAAACTTACCTTACACTGAAACCAAAAAATATATTAAAAAAGTCATAGAAAAAATGTCCTATTATAAATCGTTTTAAAAGGAGGCTGTTTTATGAAAAAAGGCGTAACAAACCTGAGCAGGTTTTTACTTGAAGAACAACGAAAATATCCCCAGGCAACAGGGGAATTCACGATATTATTAGAACAGATTGCATTTGCCGCCAAAATTATAAGCAGTGAAGTAAACAAAGCCGGAATTGTGAACATAATAGGCAAGAGCAATTCCACAAATGTACACGGAGAAGAACAACAAAAGCTGGATATTTATGCCAATCAAAAAATGATAGAAGCACTGGATCACACCGGGAAAGTATGTGCAATGGCATCAGAGGAAGTGGATGATCTTATTTCAATTCCGGATAAATATCCTAAGGGTAAATATGTCGTAATCTTTGACCCGTTAGACGGATCCAGCAATATCGATGTAAATATCAGTATCGGAACAATTTTTGGGATATATAAAAGGGTATCGGAAGGATTTGGTGGATGTAAGGAAGATTTCCTTCAGGAGGGCTGCAAACTTGTGGCAGCAGGATATGTAATATACGGTTCAAGCACCATGTTTGTATACACAACAGGTATAGGGGTAAACGGCTTTACACTTGACCCAAGTATAGGCGAATTTCTTTTATCACACGAAAATATTAAAATCCCCGAAAAAGGGAAAATATTAAGTATAAATGAAGCCAATTACCACAGATGGTCACAGGAAATCCGCGATTTTGTGGAATATATAAAAAGCATTAAGGAAAGAAAATACACATCGAGATATATCGGATCACTGGTTGCAGATTTCCACAGGAACCTGCTCAAAGGGGGTATTTTTCTATATCCTGCAGACAAAGACAATCCCAGTGGCAAACTGAGATTGCTATATGAAGCTAACCCTATGGCTTTTATAGTGGAGCAGGCAGGAGGAAAGGCAACGGACGGAAAACAAGACATTTTAAAAATAAAACCTGATAGTTTGCACCAAAAAACACCTTTAATTATTGGCTCTACATTTGAAGTAAATACATTTTTAAATTTTATGAGTAAAAAATAAAATGTTTTTAGGTGCACACGAGTCAATTGCCGGCAATATTCACAAAAGTATAGACAGAGCATTGGATGATAACTGTGAATCTATGCAGATTTTTGTAAAAAATGCAAACAGATGGAAAGGTAAAAAACTTCCTGAAAAAGAGATAGACCAGTTTGTCCAAGGTTTGTCTACGCTGGGAAAGGATAAAGTATGCGCCCACAGCTCCTATCTGATAAATATGGCATCTTCCAAAAATGACATAAGAAGCAAATCGTTTCTGGCTATGGAGGATGAACTGGGACGTTGTGATAAGCTGACTATTCCCTACTTTGTAGTACATCCGGGGGCACATACAGGAGCCGGAGAAACAGCCGGGTTAAATAACATTGTAAGTATGATAGATGACTTGTACAATAAAAATAATTTTGAATGTATTATTCTGTTGGAAACAACCTCAGGAACGGGAACAAACCTTGGTTACGATTTGAATCAACTGAGCTATATAATAGACAATTCCGTTTACCCGGGAAAACTGGGGATATGCCTGGATTCCTGCCATATGTACGCAGCAGGCTACGATTTGAAAAACGATTATGAGAATGTAATTAATGAAACATTTGATCGATTCGGTAAAAAGATAAAGGTGATACACTTAAATGATACAAAATACGACTTTGCAACCAAAAAAGACAGACACGAGTTTATAGGCAAAGGTTATCTCGGAAAAGAATTTTTTGAAAAAGTAATAAATGATTACCGTTTTGAAAATGCTCTGGGTATACTTGAAACCCCTGAAAACGAGGATTGTACCTACAAAAAGCAATTGGCATACTTAAAAAATTTGAGGAGTTAGATATGAATACAGCCCTTCTTATAATTGACATGTTAAATGATTTTGTTTTGGAGAATGCACCTTTACAAACACCCAATGTTAGAGATATTATTTTCTGCATCCAAAAACAGAAATCTGAAGCTATAAAAAATAAACATATCGTAATCTATATCTGCGATTCACATGATTCGGACGACGAAGAATTCAAAATCTGGCCGAAACATTGTATCAAGGGGACAAAAGGTGCAGAAATAATTGACGAATTAAAACCCTACGACAATGATATTATCATCGAAAAAACAAGATATTCGGGATTTTTCAACACAAAATTAGACTCAGTATTAAAAGAAAAAAACATAAAAAATTTGATCTTGACTGGACTTTTGACCAACGTATGTGTAATGTATACAGCCGCTGACGCAGTAAGCAGAAATTATAATGTTACAGTTCCAGAAAATTGTGTCACTGCTCTGGATGAAAAAACACACAAATTTGCACTTAATCAGTTAAAAAATGTTCACAATGCGGAGATCATATGAGTGAAAACACCGGGCTTTTTATATTAAAAGAACTAATAAAACCTGAAAAAGAATTTGAAACACATATTTCACACGTTCTTATAAAAGGAAACGATGTTTACAAGCTTAAAAAAAGTGTCGACTTCGGATTTTTAAACTTTAAGCTGGCTAAAGACAGGAAGCGTTTTTGCATACTGGAAAAAGAGCTTAATGAAAGATTCGCCGATAATGTTTATGAAAACACTCTGAAAATTGTCAGAAAAGGGAATAATTTTGATTTAGTTCCCGTAACAAGCACATTGACAGCCATAGATTATGTAGTAAAAATGAAACGGATACCAGATGAAAACTTCCTGAAATCACGTATCGAAAAGGGCATGATTTCCGAATATAAAGCAAAAGATACAGGTCGGCAGATAGCAAAACTGTTTAAAGCCATAGAGACTCCAAAAGAGTCTGCTGAAGAACACAACGGATTGGATATTATAAGATTTAATTGTGAGGAAAATTTTGAACAAACACTGAAATATGTCGATAATTTGATTGATTCAGAAAAATATGAATATATACAGAATGCCACTTTGACATTTATAGATACATATGAAGAAATAATCAGAAAAAGAGTTGATGAAGGTTTTGTGAAAGACGGTCATGGTGATTTGAGACTTGAGCATGTTTTTTTTGACGGAAATAAAGTGGGGCTGTTAGATTGTATTGAATTCAACAGAAGGCTCAGATTTAACGATGTGGTTTCCGATTTTGTTTTTTTGTGTATGGAACTGGATCAGGAAGGGCTTTATAGTTTGTCTGATGCTTTTTTGGAAGGTTTTCTCAGTATATTTGATGATGAAGAATCGGCACAGCTTATCAATTTCTACAAATGTTACCGGGCATTTGTAAGACTTAAAGTTGCCTGTTTTATGCTTGATGCAAAAGGGGAAAAATGGGAAAATTATTCTGCAAAAGCAAAAGAGGTAAACAGACTGCTTAATTTAAGTTTCACTTACGCACTAAACATGTTTAATACCAATACCCTCATCTTTTCCGGTTTGATGGGAACGGGAAAAAGCAAAAATGCAAAAGCCTTCTGCTCTGAGTACCCTTCATCTCTTTTCAGCACCGATTATTACCGTAAAATTACTGCAGGAATCGACCCGGAGAAAAAAATATATGAAGATTTTGGTAAAGGCCTATATTCCGAAGCCAATACCATAAATACCTACAAATATCTGGGAAATTTAGCTAAAGAAAAGAAAAATTTAGGAAGAATGGCAGTAATTGATGGCAGCTTTTCCAAAAAGGATTTTTTTGATGCTTTTATTAACCACCACAACCTCCATGTTATTAACATAAACTTTACTGCCAGCGAGCAGGAGATACTAAGAAGACTGGGCAAGAGAATCACAGGCAAAACAGTATCTGACGGGAGACCGGAATTATATGAGAAACAAAAACAAAAAGCTGAAAAAATCCCCTACCACCTGCAAATTGACACCACCGATGCTGACATTAATGATAACTTAAACAAAATAGTAAAATGTGTAGCAGAGAAAAACTCCAAATACTCTCATGAAACATAATTTTATTATAAAACAAATCAATTCAGCTTTTGAAGACACATCTTTCTTCGTAAAAAATATTTATAAGAAGAAAGCTTGCCTCTTGGACTGTGGGAGGTTGGGGAATATTACAAACAGTGAAGTTCTGAGTATCAGCGATATTTTTATCAGCCATACACATATCGATCATTTTTACGGATTTGACAGAATATTAAGAAGTTTTTTGCGCTCAGACAAAACAGTGAGGTTTTTCGGTCCTCCGGGAATCATCAATAACATTTGGGGGAAACTGCAGGGCTACACCTGGAATTTGGTAAAAAATTACAGATTTATTATAGAGGCAGTGGAACTAAGCAAAACCGGCTCCTTTAAAGGAGCCGTATTTAAGTCATATAACGCATTTCAGCCTGAAGAATATGAATGCGGAAAAGAAGTACTTAATTTGGGAGACGGTTTCACACTTGATTTTGACTTTTTTGATCACGGTACAATATCAGTGGGATACAGAATAAATGAGTTCATACATATTAATATCAAAAAAAATGCATGTGATAAATATGGTCTCATACCGGGCAAATGGCTGACCGAGCTTAAAGACAAACTAAGGAACAAAGAACTCACCGGATATATTGAAGTTAATACAAATAATGGATTGAAAGAGTATTCGGTAAAACAGCTTGAAGAAATGCTAATTATCTATTCCCCGCCCCAGGATTTAACATTTATGACAGATCTCGCCCCAACATTCGAAAATTACAAAAAAGCGATAACGTTTGCAAGTAATAGCCATCTTCTGCTTATTGAAAGTATGTTTTTAAAATATGATATACTCCATTCCATAGTGAAAAAACATCTCACCGTGGCAATGGCTAAAGATATCTTTTATAAGAGTGGGAGTAAATATGTGAAATTTTTTCATTTTTCACCAAAAAATGAAATAAATAAAAGTGAATTTTTCCAATCACTGTATTCCGACATTAAACCTAAAATTTTTCGCAGCTAAGCAATCAGGCGCTGAATTCAGGCAAAGCGTTTTTGCTCAGGCTTACTGATAAAATTTTTGATACCCCGGGTTCCTGCATCGTAACACCATATAGAGAATCGGCATTTTCAATTGTCTTCTGATTATGGGAAATAATGACAAATTGCGATTTTTCCGACAGCTGCCTGACAATTTTAACAAAACGACCAATATTTGCATCATCAAGAGGGGCATCTATTTCATCCAAGAAACAAAATGGGGTGGGCTTATGTAAAAACATGGCAAACAAAAGAGTACATGCAGTCATAGCTTTTTCACCGCCGGAGAGAAGATTCATATTCTGTAGCCTTTTACCGGGGGGCTGAACAAAAATTTCCACCCCTGTTCGAAGCATATCATTTTCATCGGTCAACTTTAAATCTGCTTTACCTTCTCCGAATAATATTTTAAAAATATTCAGAAAATGTTTTCTTACCGAATAAAAAGTTTCTTTAAACTGTTTAATGGTGTTATCATCAATTTCCCTGATCAATTCGTATATCGTATTTATAGCACTTTCCAAATCCTCCCTCTGCTTCACAAGAAAATCCAGCCGGTTACTTATTTCTTCATATTCCTGATCAGCTGCCATATTTAACGGTCCCAGATTTTCAATAGACTTCTCAACATCGCTAATTTTTCGCTTTACAGAGACAGGATTAAAACCGCTATCCTCAAAATCTTTTAAATCACGAAAAATATCGGTGGAATTATATTTTTCTCTGAACTCATCCTGTAAATCATTCATCTCTTTTTTAACCTGCGACAGTTGGAAGTAAAGTCTTTCTGACTCTTTCTCCTGATTAGCTATTCTGGATTTACTGGAATCGATATCTTCACTTAATTTTTGCAGCTCAGATGTTAACGCTGCGATAGAACGTTCGTACTGCTTTTTCATGTCTTCACTTTCAATACGCTTTTTCTGGCATTCCCTGAGTTCTTCCTGCTTGTTTTGAAGCATATTGTTCCAGTTATCAATATCAACGCTAAGCAGCTTGGAAAGCTTCTCATTAAGCGACGAAATAGATTTTGACGTTGTGAAAATCTCTTTCTCCACATAGTGTATCTGTTTATTCAGGCTGTTCACCTGCTCCTGGTATCCCCGAAGCTCTATTTTTATATCATTGAGCTCATCTTTGTGCTCATCAATCTGATTATCCAAAAAATTAACCTTTTCCTGCAAATTTTCAATTTCTGTATCATACTCCTCTTGCTTTTTCGAGATTGTTTCCAGATCGCTGCGCAATGCTTCGTTTTTTGACTCCGTTGCTGTCATTTCACTCTTATACATTTCAATTTCGCCAGAAATAATACTGTATCGTTTTTCATCCCTTTCGAGCTCTTTCGTTATAATATCAAACTCATTTTTAATTTCATTTAGTTTTTTTTGTCTTGAATCCTTTGAATCTTTTATTTTATCCCTTTCCTTTATATAAAGATTTTTCTGGCTTAAAAGCTCATCCTGTTTCTGTCTGTATTGTTTTAATTGTGTCTGGTATTCCTTAAGTTTTGTTTCCGCGGTCATAATGTTACTTTTTAAATTAATAACAGATGTACTTTTATCACTGGAGCCATACTTACGGTAAATATGTTCATATTTGATCATATTTTCATAAAAGACTTCAATATCAGAACTTAAAATAAATTTTTCAAAACTATCCAATTCATCAGTAAAAATAAACCTGTATGAGCCCTTAGCATTTGAAATATTATCAATAACCCTCGGCTTGCTTAAAATATTATCAGTATTTATAACCAAAACATCGCCAAATTCTTTAAGCAGCTCATAGTCCATACTGGAAAAATAATCAACGAGATATTTTATATCATATTCGCTAAATAGCTTTTCATCATCTTGGTATTCGTAAGTCTCTGACTTAAGCTGTTTGTTATACAACTCCAGCGACTTTTCCACCGCCGAATAATTAACACGTAAATCTTCAATTTTTTTTTCTATACCTGTTGTTTTATTATTAACCTCCTCAAGTTTTTCATCATAAGCTGATATTGATTTTGCCAAAACTGATATATCACTTTCAAGTTCAGACATCTCAGCTTTAAGTCTGTCTTTGGTTAATTGGGCATTTTTTTTATTTTTCGACATTTCTTCCATTTCTTCACTGAGTTTGGCTATATTGCGCTCAGAATTAGAGATATCTGTCTCGTTCCTGTAAATTTCATTTCTTATATCCGTTAATTTCTGGGTAAAGTCGAGATACATATCTTTATATTCGGCTAAACTATCTTCCGTTTCTTCTTTTTGAAATTCCAGCTCAGATATAATATCCGTTAAATCATCCATATTTTGTTGAAGAGATTCTTGTTTCTCTTTTACATCAGCTAAGGATTGCTTAAATTTACTGCTGTCATCAGTCAAAATTTTCAGTCTTTCTTTTTTTTCATCTATTTCCTTATGAGACTGTTTTTTGGTTTCCTCTGCGCCGGCTATCCGGTTTTGTAAAATTTTTATTTCACTGTCACATTTATTGGTTTGCTCAATTAAAGATATCATCTTTTCATTGCAATCCTGATACAATTCCTGTTGCCCGGACAACTCCCTCTTTTTAACTGCATAGCAGTCCTTTAACTCTTCCAGCTTATTTCTGGTGCTTGTTATATCTTTTAACAATGTATCATACTGTTCACTTAGTACCGAGTGTCTGTTTTTACAGTTTTTGAAACTGTTGAAAAGAAATGTGAATATAAGATTTTTTTTCTTTTTCTGTAGCTCCTTATATTCATTCAGCTTTTGAAGCTGTGTTTCCAGCTGAAAAGACGTTTGCTTTACTTCAGAGATTATATCATTGACTCTGCTTAAATTTTCTTTTGTACCACCAAGCCTTTTTTCTGCTTCTTTCTTTCTCTCTTTGAATTTGACAACACCGGCAGTCTCTTCAAAAAACTGCCTCAATTCCTCAGGGGAGGATTGAATAATCTTTTCTACTCTCCCCTGCTCTATTATAGAAATACTTCTTGCACCTATCCCGGTGTCATAAAAAATTTCTTTAATATCCTTTAGTTTACACTTTCTGTTATTTATTAAATATTCTCTTTCACCGGTTTTATAAAATTTCCTGGATAAGGTTATTTCTGAAAATGTTCCCCATTTTGCAGTGATATCTTCACTTAATTCACCAAGAGTCAGTGAAACCTGTGCAAAACCCGATGGTCTCCTGTTCTCAGAACCAGCAAAAACAATATCTTCCATATCAGAGCCCCGCAGCTCCTTTGCACTCTGCTCACCAAAAACCCACCTGATTGCATCCAAAATATTGCTTTTGCCACTTCCATTAGGTCCAACAATACACGTGATGCCGCTGGGAAAGTCTATGTCTGTTTTCTCCACGAAAGATTTAAAACCTTGCAAAGTAATTCGCTTGAATATCATGTTATACCTGCTAAAAATTTTCTTACTATATCAATAAGTAGCTATTAAAACAATACTTTATATATTTTTATGAGACATTATGGTTCATCCCAACCTTTTTCGAAAAAACCTTGACAGTCCAAAGGTGCTAATTTATTTTAATTTAATAGGTTAATAAATAATTTATTTTTTTTCAAGGAGGTCAACATGAAGAAAGGTGTTATTTTTTCTGTACTAGTATTTGTTCTTGCTGCAAGCTTGGGTTTTGCCCAAAGCTCACTGATGGAACAGGCAAATGAATATTTTGAGCCTGTGCCCATGGGGGTACCGGAACTTGATGGCAACCCTGTAACCTACGACAAAATTGAATTGGGAAAAATGCTTTACTTTGATCCAAGGCTTTCAAAAAGTGGTTTAATCAGCTGCAATACATGTCATAACATCGGCCTTGGTGGTGATGACAATCAGGAAGTTTCAACGGGGCACGGATGGCAAAAAGGTCCCAGAAATGCACCGACAGTTTTTAACTCAGTTTTTAATATGGCGCAATTTTGGGACGGAAGAGCTGAAGACTTGGCTGCGCAAGCCAAAGGTCCTGTACAAGCCGGTGTGGAAATGAACAATACTCCCGAAAGAGTTATTAAGACGCTTAAAAGTATTCCAGAATATGTAGAGTATTTCAAAAAAGCATTTCCAGATGATTCTAACCCCGTAACATTCGACAATATGGCTAATGCTATTGAAGCTTTTGAAGCAACACTGCAAACACCGGATTCACGCTTTGACCAATATCTTAAAGGTCAGGAAAGTGCGTTAAATGATAAAGAAAAAGAAGGTTTGCAGGCCTTTATGGACAAAGGATGCGCCGGATGTCATTATGGTGTTAATATGGGTGGACTTGACTACTATACTTTTGGTGTGGTTGAAAGACCTAATGCAAGAATTACGCAGAATGATGAAGGTAGATTTACTGTTACAAACACAAAAGAGGACAAATATGTATTCAAATCTCCCTCACTCAGAAATATAGCGATTACAGAACCCTATTTTCACTCAGGTAAAGTTTGGAGCTTAAAAGAAGCTATTAAAATAATGGGCTCTGCTCAGTTAGGTATAGAACTTTCAGAAAATGATGTGGAAGCCATTTTAGCTTTCCTGAAGACAACAACAGGTGTACAACCTAAGATCGAATACCCAATCCTGCCCGGTTCAACCAAAGACACCCCTAAACCAGTTTTAGACTAATCCAAGCCCCCTTTTCGGGGGCTTTTTTATATATTAATCAATTTATACGTGCACCTTCTGCAAGTCATCGCGAGGACGACACCAGCGGCGATCCTATGACAAACGCCGTCATTAAGATGGACAGAGTCCCTAAGTAATCTCATGTCCCGTATACGAGATTGCTTCGTCGTTAGCACTCCTTGCAATGACTTCTTATAATACTCGGGAAGCCATGACGGTTTTGCAAAGTAATCTAATGTCTATTACGTGAAATAGCAAAGTGCGAAACCTGAATATATTATGTAAGCTCATATATGCTTAATGTTATTAGAATTTAAGCCACACACAAAACGTTGACGACTCTGTTTTTATCATATACAATTGTTGTATAAAGTTGTTTACGTCGTTTTTTATTTGTAGTTAAGTTTATTGGAGAGAGGTTGCCATGCAATTTTTAAAAGACATCAGTATACGTTATAAGATTTTCGGAGGAGTCCTTTTTATAGGTGCTTTTGGTGGACTTTTGGGCTTGATAAATGTGTTTGCATTAATGAAAATAAATGGCTACATAAACAGTACAACTAAGGAAAACATTGATTTCAGCATACTGGATAATTTAGTAAAAACAGGCATTACTACATCAATTGCCATAATGATAATAGGTACTTCTCTGGCAATACTTGTATCATGGTTTTTGTCCAATTATATTTCAAAAAAAGTTAAAAACATAATATCCTACATAGATAAACTTGCAAAAGGTAATCTTAACCTGGAAATTGATACCGGTAAACTTGCAAAAGATGAATTCGGGAAAATTCTCGCTTCACTTAAATATTCCATAGACAGAGTAAATGATACTCTGATAGGTTTTAAGCAAGCCACAATAAACTTGATTAATGCTTCTGAAAGTTTTGAACAAGCTAATAATCAAATAACCACCAAAATGTCAGACATTGCATCTAATATCGACAGTATTTCTTCAGCTACTGAGGAACTTAGCAGCACATCAAATAATATCCTTGAAAACTGCAAACTATCAGAGCAGGAAATAACCACAGGTGTAGATGAGGTCCGCAAAAATGAAGATGTAATAACCAAGAACAAAGAAAGTATGAAGTTAATATACCAGGATATTGAAGATATACACAATACTGTGAATGAATTTCTAAATTATTCCACAGAAATCGGAAAAATTGCAACCACCATAAAAGATATAGCGGATCAGACAAATCTTCTGGCGTTAAATGCAGCTATTGAAGCTGCAAGGGCAGGTGAGCACGGACGGGGCTTTGCCGTTGTTGCTGATGAAATAAGAAAACTTTCAGAAAAAACAACCGGTGGTGCCAAAGAAATCGAGAAAGTTATTGTTAACATACAAACGAACATAGACCAAATATCAGATAAAACAGAAGAAAACAGAGAAAATGTCAAAGAAGGGATTACGTACGCCACCAATGCTGTTGACTCTATGAATAAAATCAATGAATCAGTTAACCAGATTTCGATGCAAATTAAACAGATACTTACTTCGGTGGAAGAAGAAACTACAGCAACCGAAGAGCTTGCAAGTAACAGCAACAATATTCTGGAAGAAACAACAAACATTACCGGTGAATTGAGTGGTCTTTCCGAATCCAGCGAAAACCTGGCTAAAATTGTTAACTATATATCAGATCAACTAAATTTTTTCACACTCGATGATAAAGTGCTGTTTAAATGGGGCAAAGAATATGAAACGGGCATTGAGAAATTTGATCAACAACACAAGAAACTTGTAAAAATAATAAATGATATTTATTCCAATTTTGTCAAAGACGAACCTAAAGAAAAAATATTCCCTTTGCTGGATGAATTGCTTGAATACACCGGGTATCATTTTAAAGCTGAAGAGGATGCTTTTGACAAGTTTAACTATCCGGAAACCCAAAAACATAAAGAAGCCCATAAAAAACTTGTAGACAAGGTAGTCAAATATGTTGAAAATGTAAAAAATGAAAACAAAAACATAGATTTTAATTTCCTTTCATTTCTCAGAGATTGGTTAAATGATCATATTAAAATAGTGGATAAAAGATATTCCTCACATTTAAAAGATAAATTTTAAAAACTAAAAAAGGCGGTTAAGCAAACCGCCTTTTATTCAACCATTTTACGAAGTACATAGGGAAGAATACCGCCGTGGGTAAAATAACGCACTTCCACTTCCGTATCCAGTCTGGATATTACACTAAATTCCACCTTTTCTCCGTCATTCTTCACTGCGGTCACATTAAACTGACTTCGGGGAGCGATATCCTCCAGTCCTTCTATACTGAATGTTTCCGTACCGTTAAGACCTAAGGACTTCCAGGAATCCCCCTCTTCAAACTGCAAAGGTAGAACACCCATCCCCACCAAGTTGCTTTTATGTATCCTTTCATAGGATTCGGCAATTACAGCCTTTACTCCCAGAAGCTGAGTACCTTTTGCAGCCCAGTCTCTTGATGAGCCGGTACCGTATTCTTTGCCAGCCAGAACAACCAGCGGTGTATTCTCTTTTAAATAAGTCAAAGAAGCATCATAAACATACATTTCCTTTTCATCGGGAAATTTTACAGTAAAACCGCCTTCCTTCGGATCAACAAGCTTATTTTTTATCCTGACATTGGCAAACGTCCCCCTTATCATAACCTCGTGATTGCCTCTTCGGGAGCCGTAGGAGTTAAAATCTTTCTTTTGCACACCGTTATCCAAAAGATATTTGCCAGCAGGGTATTCAGCAGGAATAGAGCCTGCAGGTGAAATATGGTCGGTGGTTACTGTATCACCGAGGAGCAGCAGAACTCTGGCATCTTTAATATCCTGAAGTTTAGGCGGCTCAGGGCTAAAATTGTCAAAATAAGGGGGTTTTTTGATATATGTGGAATTTTCATCCCATTTGTAAATTGTGCTCCTGGCAACATCAAGTTTTTTCCAGTTTTCATCCCCTTCAAAAATTACAGAATACTCTTTGGAAAATGATTCCGAATCGATATACTTACTGACATAATCCTGAACTTCTTTTCCGGACGGCCATAAATCTTTCAGATAAATATCCTCACCGTTAACATTTCTTCCAAGCGGTTCCTTATACATATCAATATCAACACGTCCGGCCAAAGCAAAAGCAAGCACAAGCATTGGTGAGGCAAGAAAATTCGAGCGAACCTTCTGATGAATTCTGGCTTCAAAATTCCTGTTACCTGATAAAACAGAGGCAACATTAAGTTTTGAATTATCGATGGCTTTTTCAATCTCGGGTTTCAAAGGGCCGCTGTTGCCTATGCATGTTGTGCAGCCGAATGCCGTGACATGAAAACCAAGTCCCTCCAGATACGGAAGTAAACCTGAACTCTTCAGGTAATCAACAACAACCTTTGATCCGGGCGCAAGTGACGTTTTCACATAAGCAGGTACCTTCAGGCCGGCTTCAACCGCTTTCTTGGCAATAAGCCCGGCACCAAGCATTACATAAGGATTTGATGTATTTGTACAGGAAGTAAGCGCAGCTATAACAACACTTCCGTCCCTTAAGGTAACATTTTCGCCGTTAATTTTTATCGTTTCCTCTTTAATCCCGGCGGGCTCACAACTGTCATCAACCTCTGCATGCTTTTTCGCCTCTTCGTTAAAAGCGGAAATATTTTTTTCATCCACTTTCTTTTCATAGTTGCAGCCAAGTATTTCGTAAAAACTGTTTTTCATGTCCGAAAGGGATATTCTGTCCTGAGGTCTGGCAGGTCCTGCCAGCGACGGTTCTACACTGCTCAGATCAAAATCCAGCACTTCCGTATATTTTATATTTTGAGTGTAATCGTTGTAAAAACCGTTCTCTTTCGCATATTTTTCAACAATTTCAGCTTCTTTGTTTCTGTTTGTAAGTTTCAGGTAATCAAGTGTAAGATGATCAATTGGAAAAAAACCTAAGGTTGCACCATATTCCGGTGTCATGTTGGATATCGTGGCACGGTCAAATACACTCAGATTTTTCAAACCGGCTCCGAAATATTCCACAAACTTGCCGACAACATTAAACTTCCGCAGGATTTGTGTAATGCTTAAAACAATATCCGTTGATGTTACCCCTTCTGCAGGCTCACCTTTTAAATTGACACCGATAACCTCAGGGATAGGCATATAATAAGGCTGTCCCAGCATAACAGCTTCAGCCTCTATACCACCTACGCCCCATGCCATAACACCGATTCCGTTTATCATCGGCGTATGAGAATCTGTTCCCACAAGTGTATCGGGCAAAAGAACGTTATTGTCATTTCGGACAACTTTTCCCAGATATTCAAGATTTACCTGATGGCATATACCCGAATTAGGAGGGACAACACTGAAATTATCAAAACTGTTCTGAGCCCATTTAAGCATGGTATACCGTTCAATGTTTCTTTCGTACTCTCTTTTCACATTCTGATTCAGAGAGTTCAGTGAGCCGTAGTAATCCACCTGCACCGAATGATCTACAATAAGATCTACAGGGACAAGCGGATTGACCTTTTCAGGATCCCCACCTATTTCAGCCATGGCGTCTCTCATTGCCGCTAAATCAACCACAGCAGGTACACCCGTAAAGTCTTGCATCAAAACCCGAGCAGGATAATAAGGTATCTCAACGGGGCTGTCATATGTTCCTTTCCAGTTCAAAATATTTTCTAAGTCTTTATCATCAACAACTCCATTGTCCTTATTACGTAAGATATTTTCAATTAAAATCTTTATGGAAAAAGGCAAAGCTTCTATATTATAGCCTGCCTCTTCCAGACCAATAATATCATAATATTTGTAAGTTTTTCCACCAATTTCAATATTTTTGAAATATTTGCTTTTGTTCATAAACGACTCCTTAACGTAAATTTGCTGTTTGTCACAGTGTATAATAACAAATACTTTAACATTTTGCAAAGAAAAGCATTATTATTACATGTGCTTGAGTCTGCTCTGGTAAGCTGTCAACCTTTTAAGATATTCGGGATATTTTAGCATTGCTTTATTTATTATTTTAAGAGCTTCTCGTTTTTCTTTAAGTTTAACACAAGCTTCAATATATGCGATATAGAGTTCAGGTTCGTCCAGCTTTTCCAAATCAAGATTTTTCAATATGTTATAGCCTTCTTTACTTTTACCACTCCTTATTTTCGCCAGTGCGTAATAGGCCATAACTTCCTCATCATCAGGATAATTTTCATAAGCTCTGTTAAAAGCATCTATAGCATCAGAAAGTCTTCCCATATTTATATATACTTTCCCGCTGGTAAGCAGCTGGTCAGCAAGAAAAATACGCTTGGCATCCACTTTCAGCCCTTCATTTTCGTCTTTTTCTTTGTTAGTTTCATAATCCAGCAAATAGTCATAAGCACTTTTTATAATCTCAAAAATATCCTGAGCTATTTTTTTGTGCTCCCCGGAAGAAAACAGATCAGGATGGTACTTTTTGGTTAACTTGATGTATTTCTGTTTGATTGTATCCAAATCGTAATTATCTTTAGTCACTCCAAAAATTTCAAAATAGTCTTTAGCTTTTATATCCTGCAGAAAACTTTCCAAATCATGTATATCAACATCTGTTGTTGCTATTTCCCTTAAGTATCCCAGTTTTTGAAACACATTTAATATATAAATCTTAACCTTGTTTAATTCTCTCAGACTTGCACTGTGCAAAACATTATTGGTGAAATCATCCATAAGCTGTCGGACAATTTTCAAATCATCGCACTCCTGTATAACTTTTTGTTTATCTTTTATAATTTCATAATCACTTGACAAGTCGATATTATTTTCCAAAGTCAAATCATTGTTTATAATGGAAAATATAATTAAATAAATAAGATTTAAGTTTACATTAAAAATATCAGAGAAACTTTTTTCATGATAAAAAATAACAGATATAGGTTTCTGCTTAATAACCTCATAAAACACCATAGTCTGATAAATTTCCAATATTGGCTCCAAATCGGACATTGTAATACCATTATCATCCATAAGCTTTTGGATGAAACCGTCCACATCTTTACCAAATGCTTTTTCTTCTAAAGTATAAGAACTTTTATTAGCCAAATAGCTTTTAATATCATACTTGTCTGTCACTGAGTACAGAAATTTTAAGCGTCCACCTCTAAAGAAAAATTTCACAGTAAGTTCATCAGTAATAGCTTCCATCTCTCCGGAGAGTCCTCTTTTATATACATTCAGCAAAGAATTAACAATGCCCAGTTCCATTAACTCAGTTTTGTTTTTGGCGGTTTCTTTTAAAAAAAGCAGGCCAAGTCTGTACAGTTTGTCCACTATAAGAAAAATTTCAATCTTATCTATATTAACAGCCTTTTCCAACATATTAATACAGGGATATTCTTCAAGACGGGACAAAAGAAATCCTTCTGTGGGGGATATATAAATATTTTCATCTAGCAATTTTGCTCTATTGAGTGAAAAGCATGAATTTTCACCACCATATCTTTTATTAAAATATCTGGAAATAAAAAGTTTCAGGTTACTGTAAAATTTTTTTATCTGTTCATTAGCAGTATCGTTTTCGATTATATTACTAATTATTTTATAGGATTCATATATTTTGTTTTTATTAAAAAGTTCCAGTGCAACTAAAAACTCAAGGATGGGATCTTCACTCTCAGAAATTTCTTTCTTTTCCACAACTTTTAACTGTTTTTTATTTATAGCATCGTAAATTTTTTCATAGGTTTCGAACCAATCCCCGCCGGCAAGTCTGACAATTTCACCCACAGTTTTTCCGGAATTTATATAATTCAGCAAATCGCCTTTATAACTGATATTCTCAATAACAGAGTTGTCATCAAAAAAACTGATCATTCGGTTATACTCATCAAGCCTACGCATACCTTCCATCAACACGCTGTCTACATCAACAGATATCTTCACATTCGATGCAACCTGTTTGTCGATAAAATTAAAGAAACCTGATTTCCAGCAAAGAATATGATAAACTATTTGATAAATCTGATTAATAACCATTTCTTCAAGATCTTTTTTGCCTATTATTGACAAATCAACAAAAATCTGCCCCAAAGGCTTTTTTATTTTTTTTTGCATACCCAGTGCTTTTATCAACTGATTTTTTGTTATTTTTCTGTATGTTAGTAAAAGCTGTCCCAAAAGAAAACGGGGCTGATTGGCAGTGGCGTATACTATCTTGCCATTTTTAAAAACAATAGACGCTTCTTCATTTTCATTTTGTAAAAACAATTCCCCTGTTTTGCCCGAAAGGGAAATCCACTGAAAAATATCAGCCAGCGGCATTGAATTCAAATCACCAACTAGCCCTTTTTTGTTTGCATTATCAAACATACAACATCATTGTTATAACTTAACGACCTTTAAAATTTGTTCATGTATTATTGCATTACTTGCCACAATCCAATCTTTTTCAAAATTAAAGTTTTCTCCTTCTATTCCGCTGACCCGTCCTCCTGCTTCTTTCAGTATAATTATTCCGGCTGCAACATCCCAGGGTTTAAGCCCGGATTCATAATAGCCGTCAAAAACACCTCTTGCAGTATAACACAAATCCAGTGCTGCTGAACCGGCTCTTCGTATGCCTCTAGAGTTTTCAACTATATTTTTAAATCTTTCAAAAAGCATCAGATTATTATTTTTCTCCACTACTGAATATGGAAATCCTGTACCAATCAAAGAATTAATAAGCTTTTCAGATTTTGAAACACGAATCCCTTTTCCGTTGCAAAACGCTCCGTTTCCCTTCGATGCTGTAAAAAGTTCGTCCATAACAGGATTATACACTACACCATGCTTTCCTGTATTATTTTCGTAATATCCCAGTGAAACGGCAACAAATGGAAACCCATGGACAAAATTGGTTGTCCCGTCTATAGGATCCAGATAAAATACAGGATTTTCAGTTTTTAATGGAGTAAACAAGGATTCTTCGGCAATAATTTTGACATCAGGAAATTCCCTGCTCAGCTCTTGAATAACATATTTCTCAACCTTTACATCCACATCTGTAACTAAATCAATACTGCTTTTTTTGTCAACTTTGTTTTGAATGTAAAAGTTTTCTTGAATAATCCCACCGGCTCGCCTGCAAATATCTATCATTTTTTTTAACATATTTTCCCTCTTTTATACATTATCTCTCCAAAAAATTATGATTCATGAATGAAATCACACTCAACGAAACAATAATTGCATAATTTTTGCTTTTATTCAATTTCAATATCAGAAATCGCATCAAAATTTATCTGTATACTGTTTATGTAATAGAGCAATACAGGACTCAGGCTAAAAAAATTATTGATTTACAGCAGATAAGCACACTAATTATTGTTAACTGGTATAAAAAACAGATAATTCATCAAGCCTGGAAAGACATCTGAGAAATTTTTTACCAAAACAGGATTCCAGCATTTCTGCATCGAAAAGATCATTAAGATGATATTTTGATCTGATAAAAATTTTTGTGTTATAATAGTAACAGTTATCAATAAGATGTGCAAATCTAAGGGCCTCATCCAATTCTTCAAACGGACTCAAACCATCGATAAACAAAGCTTCCGTATTTTCAGGAACAATAAAATATTTAAAAGGGTGGTTATCTTTTAATATTGAAATAAGCTCATTATATCCAATCAGACCTTTTGTATCCACCTCATTATCCACTTTGGCAAACTGATCCAGGAAGTAATTCCTATCAACTACTCTTTTCCATAATTGTGATCCCGACTTTTTCCTGTAATCTTCACCTTCCACTAAAAAGGTTTCAAAAGCATTGGAAATAGTACCCATTTCACGAGCGAAATCCTCCACCTGAAAGCGCTGTTTACCCAAATCGGAAGGCAAAGTGTTAGAAGTTGTTATCAAAAGGGTATCATTTTTTATTTCGTTAAAAAATTTAGCCATCATCCTGGTGGTGGCAGGGTCATCAAGCTCAAACTCATCCAGTAATATTAATCTAAAATTCGAAAAATATTTTATTGACTCATCAATCCCCAGGAAATTAAAAAAGTAAGTCAGCTCACCAAAACTGAGAAAAGCTTTCTTCTCAATATCAGCGACATTATAACAGGCGCTTAACAAATGTGTTTTTCCAACACCATAACCACCATCTATATAAATATGTTTGCTGAGACTATCAAAGTCAAAACTACTTTTTTCATATTTTCTAAAAAGTCCTAAAAATCCTTTATTATTAATATTATATTTCCGTTTAGAATCTTTGACGGACAAAACCTTTTGGGACAATCTGTTTTTAATATCAAACTGAGAAGGATATCTGGCATCAGGAATATAGTTTTCAAAAGTGCAGCGGGTAAATTTAGGATGAGGTTTCATATTTTCCATACATTTCTCTATGGAAACATCAAAATTCAATTTTTTAATATCAACAATCATAAACAATCTCTCATCTTTTTGAGAGCTTTTGTAAACAAAAAGAAACCATAATGCAAGCAATAATTATCTGGCGACATCCAGAAATTTATATAAAAATATTTTTTAACAAAACTTAGCCTCTATCATAATAAAAATGCTATTATCGTAAAAAATAGAGTGACACTATATAATTTGTCCTGTGTCACCCTGAAAGTTACCCAAAAAATTGTTCTACAATAACTTATTTTACTAACTTTGAAATATATTTAAAATTCTCCGTGCCTGCTTTGCCCAACAGCTGAAATAATGCAATTTCCGTAACAGTGATGATACCGCCGGCATCTTTCATAAATTCCAAACCAAATTTCCAGTTAAACTTATCTCTTGAACAAACAGCATCCGCAGCAACATGAACGGCAAAACCCGCAGTAACCAAATCCACAACAGTCTGAAGTACGCAAATATGTGTCTCCATCCCCACAATAATGACAGACTCAAAGTCCCTCTCTAAAAAATCATCACTGAAAGATTCTTCACCACAACAGGAAAACGAGGTTTTCTCATAAAATGTCGCTTCCTTAAGTTCAGCTTTAATATCCGGATCCGTTTCACCCAGCCCTTTGGTATATTGCTGTGTATAAAATACCGGAACATTCAGTTTATTTGCGCCTTTAACAAGATTGATAATATTTTTCTTTACTTTCCCATAAACCTTTTCGTCCATTACAGGGAAAAGTTTTTCCTGTACATCGATAACAAGTAATGCTGTTTTCTTTCTGTCCAGACTAAAAAAATTTTCATCGATTGCCTGTAACTCATAATTCATAAAGCATCCCCCTTTTGTTATTATTTCTGAGCTTTTATGTTTTTGACAAGCTTTTCTGCAATTTCAAAACTGGTTCTTGTACAATCATTTATACCTATGCCATAGAGTATATTTCCACCTATATAAAGATTGCCAACACTTGCAGAAGCTTTTTCAATGCTGTTTACTATCTTACTATGCCCCTGATAATACTGGGGTATGGCTTTATTCCATTTAAAATACTGAACCACCTCGGGATGTCCTTTTATACCCAGAGTATCGTTAATTCCTTCCAAAGCCATCAGTACAAGCTCCTCTTCAGGTTTATCAATAATCCAAGGATTCCTGTCGCCGCCCATAATTACTCTCACAAGCTTTTTACCGTCAGGTGCCCGCTCGGGAAATATGCTTGAAGTAAAGAGTGCTCCGAGGATTTTCCTGTTTTCCTTAGGTGGTATCAGATATCCGAAACCGTCCAGATCATGTTTCACATCTTCTTCATCAAAGCCAAAACCTACGACAAAGGCAGGTGCATAATGTATTTCATTCAATGAATCAGAAAGTTCACTGTCCATATCTTTAAGAAATTCAGAAGCAACATGCGAAGGACAGGTAACAACCAGATGATCGAAATCAAATTCATTTGCATTTGCCGTTTTAACATGAAATTTATCGTGAATCTTTTCCACCCTGTTGACATCATCGCCAAAACGATACTCAACATTTTTCGTTTTGCTTGAGAGGTCATTAAGCGCATTTATTAATCCGCCTTTATATGAGGTCAGAACACCACCCGGACCTGCGGGACCGCTTTTTTTATTTTTCTTTTTGAACATTCCTTTGAAAAGGCCTCCGTACGTCTCCTCAAGATCAGCAATAACCGGAAAACAGGATTTTAAACTCAACTTATGAGGATCACCTGCATATACACCCGATACCATGGGACTTATCAGATATTCACATGCTTCCTTGCCAAGTCTTCTGATGGCAAATTCTGCAACTGTTTCATCTTTATCATCCTTCTTCTTTGGAATAAATAACTCGGCAGCAACCCTCAGCTTACCCTGAAAAGATAAAATATCAGATTTCAAGAATTCTCCTGGTTTTTCGGGAAGTTTTACAAGCTTAGAATCCCTCATAATAAAACGTTTCCTGGCAGCATCATTACTTGGAAGAAGATTATCATTTAAGCCTGCATCATCAAAAAGTTGTAACGTATGCGGCTTACTGTTTAAAAACCCATTAGGACCGGATTCTATTGTAAACCCTTCCTTTTTCACAGTATCTATTGAGCCGCCTAAACGATTATCCTTTTCCAGGAGTGTTATTTCACCATCGATTCCCTCCTCAGCAAGCATCTTGTCGATCCAGAATGCCGCTGCCACACCAGAAATACCTCCGCCGATAATTCCAATTTTCATTTTTCACCTCTCTTTTAATAAAAACACACTTTCGGTATATCGCTGATACGTTCAAAAGGTACCAGCGCATAACTTAAATTCTTATAATTATTTATCAAATTACATATTACATTAATTTCTTTTTCAGGCAGCCTATCCCTGTTATTAAAAAATGATCTCACTTGTATTTTAACAATAATCTGCTTTTCCTCCAACCCGTATTTTAAAAAAGAATTGATACTTTTATTTATATACTCCAAGGTTTCAAAAAACGACTTGCCCGTCTCCCTTGAAATCTGCTCATGATAAGCCATATATGCATAATAGGAAAATCCCAGTTTTTTATAACGTTTAATCGACTGTGAATACCATGACATACCGTTAGAAGGATAAGAGGGAGTCTCATAATAAATGTTTACGGCAAATTTCACCCCAGGATTAATACGCTTCACTTCATACCTTAGTTCGTTCAAAAAATCTGATAACTGTTCAGTTTTCCATCTGTTCCAACGTTTGTAATCGCTGTTATTTCTATTGTTGACAAATAGTTTGTAAGGATCAGGCTTTTCACCGGTATCAACTTTATACCTATGTAGAGCCTCTTTGGAAAATCCTTCATTATATCTTAAAATAAAATCATCCTGAATAAGAATGCCGTCAATATCATATTCGGCCAAATCTTTAAAAAGCCTGATAATGTGGTTTCTCACATCCATATGGAAAATATTAACTCCATAACCATTAACATAACGGCCACCCTCGTAAGCCACAGAAAAACCATATTTATCTTTTAAGAAAGACAGGCTCCGGGTAGCCATCCAGGCAAAAACATCTATATCATATTTCCTGGCTTCACTGATAACCCTGCCAAGTAAATCCTGAACAACACATGCATCTTCTGTATCAAAATACACACCACTCCTGCAATCGCTGTAAACACCAAAATGCAGTCTGTCCATATCATTTTGAAACACACGAAAAAAAACTGCATTTATACCATTTTCTTTCAAAACTTCAAAATATTCTCTGAGATTATTCTTATATCTGGGATTAAGATTAAAAATCTGTACAGCTTTAAGCTGTTTTACATCATTTTCTAAAAGGGTAATGCTGCCAGCCTGAACTTTCACAGCAAAAAAAAGTAAAATCAAAAGCAAAAAGCATCTCATTTGCCGGTCTTCAATATCATAGGACTATACGATGTTTCATTTTTGATTTTATCGACTACAGACTTTGCATACTCAGCGTTTGTATCTTTACAACATCTTAGTCTATACCAAATCCCTTTATCACCGAGATCAGCCCGCACAACATACACGTCGGAAACAATTTTTCTTAAAGCTTCAGCTGCCCTGTCTGCATCCGTTTTACTTTTTACTGCCAAAATCTGCACAAGATAATCACCTTTTTTCTTTGATACTGCATCAGTTTTACTACCGGATTCTTTTTCACTTACATTTTTATTGTTTTCTTCCTTTTTACTAACAGATATTTCTTCATTGTTTTCAGCAGGTTTGCCTTTATCCTGAACTTCATCGGTTTCAACACTGCCATGAATCTTATCATTTTCAGACTGCTTTTCATCATCTAAGATACTCATTTCAGAAAGTTCCCGTAAATCTTCTTCTGAACGCTGTATATCGCTTTTTTCATCTGTAGCATTAAACTGAAATGTTTGACCATTGCTGGGATCAGTCAGCTGAACCTGTTGTTCATTGCGGGACTCATTCAGTTGCATTTTTAAATCAAAATACTGATTGGTAAGCTTAATAATAGCAAAAACAATAAGAGCAAAAGCTATAAGAAATATAATACTCAGTATAATAATACCCCTAAAGTCATCTTTTTTATTTTTTTCTTTTACTTTGTCAAAATCGTTCATATCACATCCTTTTTACAGCTTTAACTCCCAAAAGACTTAATCCAAACCTAACAACAATCCCAACCGCCTGGCTGAGCGTCATCCGTGCATTTGTTAAGGATAAATCATCTTCCACAATTATTGCGTGGTTATAATAATACGTATGAAACAATCCTGCAAGCTCACGTAAAAAATAAACAATTCTATGAGGCTGATAGTTGACAGCAGCCTGATTAACAACATTACCAAAATCATACATCTTTTTTATAATTTCAATTTCATCTTTAAGAACCAACCTGTCAAGATCTTTGCACAGTTTTACGTCCATGTTCTTTTCTTCAAGTTTGGCAAACAAACTGCATACCCGCGCATGGGCATACTGAACATAATAAACAGGGTTATCAGAAGTTTTACTTTTAGCAAGATCGATATCGAATTCAAACTGAGAATTAATATCTCTCATCAAGTAAAAAAACCTGGCGGCATCCGTACCCACTTCTTCAATCAGCCATTTTAGGGTTACAAACTCACCTGCTCTAGTTGACATGGACATTTTTTCACCACTTTTGACCAAACTGACCATCTGAACCAAAGCAATATACAAGTTATTTTCCTGAGCACCCAGAGCTTTTATTGCCCCTTTCATTCTTTCCACATACCCATGATGGTCAGCACCCCAAACATCTATAATTTTGTCAAAACCTCTTTCCAGTTTATCTTTGTGATAAGCAATATCTGAAGCAAAATATGTCAATTCACCGTCACTTTTCTTCAGCACCCTGTCTTTATCATCCCCAAACTCCGTTGATTTAAACCACAATGCTGAATCCAACTCATAAATTTTACCACTTTCTTTCAGATATTGCAGGGTTTCTTCCACTTTTCCTTTATCATATAATCTTTTTTCCGGAAACCACTCGTCAAAAATCACGCCAAAATCTGCCAAATCAGACCTTATTTCCTCCAGAATATAGTTTTTGCCTTCATCTTTGCAAAGAGTCACAGCAATTGCCTCATCTTTTTTAAGAAGAGTATCCCCATACTTTTTTTGTAAGATTAACGCTATTTTGGTAATATACTCACCTTTATAGCCATCTTCAGGAAAAGCAAAATTTTTATCATAAATCTGCATGTATCTGGCATAAATACTTTCTCCGAGTTTGTTCATCTGATTTCCGGCATCGTTGATATAGTATTCTCTATGAACATTATGCCCCACAGCTTCCAGAATCCTTGCCAGAGAATCCCCAAAGGCAGCTCCCCTTCCATGACCTATATGAAGCGGACCGGTAGGATTGGCACTGACAAATTCCACCTGAACATTCTCTGGATTATTAACTTTTTCAACAAGGTTAGCTTCATCATCGAGAATTTTTTCTAAAAAACCATAAAATTCTTCATATGCTATAAAGAAATTAATAAAACCACCACCTGCAATCTCCACATGTCTGAAAAAACTTCTGTCAATATTTTCCAAAATATCCTCAGCAATACGGACTGGAGCCTTTTTTAGATGCTTTGCCAATAAAAAGGCAATATTGGTTGCAAAGTCACCATTTTCAGACTTTTTTGGTATTTCAACAGTATAATTTAATGAATTTACTTCACCGTCATATATTTTTCCCACAGCTTCCAAAATTTTTTTCCTGACAACTTCCTTCATTACTCCTCCATATTAAATCCAGTATAGTTATAACAATCTTATATAATTAAACTATCCCACTTTCTAAACAACACGTTGACAATTCTTAATAAGAGTTTACTGTCTCTTTTAAAGTAAGAGATATATCCCAAGCTTTCAATATTGTAAAGACTGTCTTCACTGTCACCATCCTAAATTTACATAAAAATACTTTTTTACATTAAGTTAGTATGTAATTTGCACAAAAAAAGCAACTTCTGTACCAGTCTTTCCGTCTTGTGTTGGAAAAACGTACTACCACTAACCGGTAATAACTTTGAGTTCCGGCTGTGAAATACATGCAAATTACATTGGAAACATTCTTATTATAAAAAATGGAATAACCCCAGTAGAAAGTTTGTTGCAAATTTATTCAAATATAGTAAAATCTTATAAGGTGGCAAATGAAATTATTCAAAACTGCACTTTTCACTTTTTATATTTGTATTATGTGTGCAAACAATGTATTTGCATCCGACAGTGATAACACTAATGCTTTATATAGCAAAACAATAAAAACAGAGATTAGTAAACTCTCCGACAATTTTAACTCAACAAATGTTGAAAATCTCTTCACTGATTTTTTGAGATATAAAGGCATAGACGACCCTGTTATTGCATATGCTGTAGTGGAGCTGGCTCTTGAAAACAAAGAACTTTTGACTTCCGAAATAGTCGAACAAATAAAAAAATTCTCCCCCAGCCAAAGCGGAAAAATAGAAGTAATTTTAAGTAACAGCTTTTCCAACAAACTTTTTAAAATAAAAAATTTTATCAATATAGGTACACTTCTAACTTTTTTTAAACAAATATTCGGACTTTTCTGTATATTGCTCTTTATTTATTTTTTATTTAAGAACTTTTATTTTTTTACACATACACATTTATATGCACACCACCGGAAATTTTCAGCACTTACAAAGATTGCAGTATTTGTATCAATTTTTACAACCTTACTTATAATATTTCCCCATAATAAAACCTCGGCATTTGCACTCATGCTACCTCTACTTTTATCTTCAGAAGCTAAAACGGGGCGATATACATGTCTGTTGATAATTTTTATCGGACTTATCTTTTCATCATTAGGTGTAAATGTTACTGATAATACAAGTAAAAAACACTATATCAATGCAGCTCTTAAGCCCGCATCCCAAGAATATTTACTGAATTTACAGAAAAAATATCCGGAAGATAAACTTTTGCAAGCAATTGCATACCTCAAAACTGATGAAGCAAAAAATCTTCTGGCTTTACCTGAACCTGAAAATTCCGTAGAAGCGGTAAATTTTGCATCCGTATATCTGTCGCAGGGAAAAACTGAACAATTTAACAGAATAGTCAATAAGTTCAACATTAGCGATAATCCGGTTATTTTAATGAATATGAACACTTTTTTTATGAAGAACTTCATGTATGACGAATATGAACAGTATATAGAAAATCTTTACAACTATCCGTCTTATTATAATATATTTCAGAACTACCAGCTAAAATTTAATAAAACCACGTATTTTCCTTATTACAAATATACTGAATTGATTATACCAAAAATAGATATAAACTGGCTAAATACATTTAAATATATGGCTGTTTTTGCTGTTTTTCTCATAATCCATTTTTTCTTAACAGGTTTAAAAATGTTTAGATGCAAGTATTGCGGCAAAGTATACTGTGCAAAGTGTAACGATAATTTTTACGATAACACCTGCAGTTTGTGTTACAATATTCACGAAGAACCGGTGGATTCTGATCCTCACATATTAACAAAGAGAAACATAGAATCTGAAAATTATAAAACATTTAAGTTAAGATTGGTTTTTGTATTGTCATTGATACTGCCGGGAAGCGGATTAATTTACACCGGCAATATAATTTTCGGCATTATACTGACTGCATTGTTTGCAACTGTTTTATATTTCATAATATTTGGATTCAGTGTTTTTACGTGGCCTCTCAATTTCGGTATCCAATATGTATTTGAGCCCGCGGTTATAGTTTTGTTTATTATTTTCTTTATCATTTATATTTTAAGTTTTGTGTATCTGAGGAGTAAAGATGTCTCTTAAAGGCTCCATAAAAGAATTTAGTCTGATGGATATTTTGCAGTTGATAAGCCAAACAGGTAAAAGCGGTATACTGGAAATCAATACCAGCGACCAGGAGATAAAAATCTTCATTAAAGATGGAAATTTGGTTGATGTAAAAAGCAGTTCAACCGATTTTACTACAAAAATTGGCAGTTATTTGATATCAAGAGAAATTATTTCCAAAGCAAAGCTGGAGGAACTTTTAAACAAACAAAAAAAATACCCCATACGATTTGGAAAACTTTTACTTAATGAAAATATTCTTGACGAAACAAAGCTAAAAGAAATTTTAACCGGAATAACAAAAGAAAACTTTACAAAAGCATTGGCTATAGATAATGGCCACTACGAATTCAGGCAAGCTGTAGTTGAATATGATGAAAACGAAATAATTCCTCTAAATATCAATAATATACTTTTAGATGTCCTAAAGGATATCGACGAAATAAAGTTATACAGAAAAAAAATATCAAGCTTTCAGGTGGTTTATCAAAAAGAATTGATTCCACAAAATGTATTAATAGACAAAACTCTGCCTGACGACGAGCCGATTTCGGTGAATAATAATACGGTTAAAATGAATGAAGAAACGTTTATCGTTTATAATAAAATCAACGGAATAAATACTGTTTCGGATATTATAGATCAAACCGCCATGTCTGAACACTATGTACTGAAGGTTTTATATTTGCTTGCTAAAGAACAATTAATAACAATAAACAAAAATAATATAAAAAGTGACAATCAAGATATTGACAGAAAAATGTCCACATACTTTGCATTGTCAGTTATTCTGGTAATTGCATTACTTGTAACAGGCTTTAATATTTACAATTTGAAAGATAAAGATTTATTCAGCATAACTATGGACAAAGACTCGAAAAATGGTAAAATATATTATAAAGAACAACTTGAAGATATAACTGATCTATTGGATAAAAACGATATGACAAGAAAAAAATTAAATCTGGATTATAGTAAATTTTAGGATATTTAAATGAATAATAGCAGATTACACATAATTGAAGATTCAGAAATGACGCTGTATTTATTAAAAAAAGAGTTAAGCAATGAATACAGTATAAGTACAAGCAGAAATAAAGATGAGTTTTTATCCTTTCTTAAAAAGAACATAACCCCCGAAATATATCTGATTGATATTACGCTGCCAGATATAGACGGTTTTGAAATACTGCAAATACTTAAAAATAACCCCTCAGCCAAAATCATCTACTCTTCAACAACTGATCCTGATTTGATAGAAAAAGCTTTCAAACTGGGAGCTCACGATTTTATAAAAAAACCCACTCCAATTAAAGAGCTCAGAACAAGACTTTCAAAAACACTTCAGTTTCAATCAATTCTTCAGGACAGCAATATAGATTTCGAAGAGGTAAAGGGGACAGTTGCACACTATTTTGGACAACCACTAACAGCTCTCGGGGCAGAACTATATACACTGAAAAAATTACTCAGCTCAAAAAATAATGACGATACAGTTTATTCATCCGTTATGCGTATAGAAAAAGCATTTGACATTCTCGTTGATACATATAACAAATTTAAGGATCTTGACACCCCCACAAAAGTAAACTATCTGAATGATAAAGAGATACTGGATTTATATGGTGACAGGTAATTTTAATACTAATATAAAATATAACAATAAAATATACCATATCCAGACAGAAGTAATCAGAGGTAATGTGATTACCCAGGTTTTTGATGGAGGGAAAATAATTCATTCTGAACGAAACAAGTACACCAATTATACTGATTCGGTAAAACAGCACAAAAATACTGAGAAACTGGTAAAAACCGGTAAATTTATAGCAAATGATTAAAGTTTATAACCTTACGGTGGCTTTTTTGGGAGAAAAGAAAGCTCTTGATAACATATCTTTTAAAGTATCCAAAGGTGAATTTGTTTATATCACAGGAGAAAGCGGCGCCGGTAAATCCACATTGCTAAGACTTTTTTATGCAGACCTTCTCCCTTCTAAGGGAATTGTTCTGGTTTCCAACAAAGATATCTCCAATATAACAAAAGCAAGTATCCCTTTTTTACGAAGAAACATTGGTGTGGTTTTTCAGGATTTCAAACTTCTGGAAGACAAAAGCGTATTTGAAAATATCAAATTGGCACTTGAAGTTTTTTATCTTGAAAAAAACAACATGGAAAACCGGATACTCCCTTTATTAAGACGGCTGGGTATATTCAGCAGGAGAAACACACTGGTTAAAAATCTTTCTGGCGGTGAGAAACAAAGGGTTGCTATAGCAAGGGCACTTATAAATAATCCTGCAATAATTCTGGCGGATGAGCCCACAGGCAATCTTGACCAGGCAAGAGCTGAAGATATAGTCGACCTGTTATATGGTACTTCAAAAGCAGGTACAACTGTGTTAATAGCCACACACGATCCTCATATTATAAACAGATATAAGCAGGCAAGAATTATAGAGCTGAAAAATGGCAAAGTAATCAAAGACAGTGGGAAACAATGAAAAAACTTCTTTTTTTACTTTTAAGAGGTCTAAAATTTTTCTACACTAATATAACACTAAACATTGCCTCCATCCTTACAATAACTACCATACTTTTTGTTTTTCATATTTTCCTCACAATAAGTCTCTCGGTAAATGACTTTTTTACCGGAATGGGCAATATTCAAAATATTCGCCTGTATCTAAACACTGAAAGTCAAGATGAAATAAAAAACTTCTTAAACAAATTAAATAATCTTGAAAGCATTGAATCCACTACATACTTCACCCAGGAAGATACAATGGAGTATATTCGCAAATCAACAAGTAATATCAGTTATCTCGAAAATATTCCAAAAGAATTTTATCCTCATTTTATTGAAGCCAAAATAAAAGACGAATACAGGGATTTTAGCAGTGTAAAAAAATTGGAAAATACACTGAAAGATTTTGAAATAGTTGATGTGGCTTCTTACGGTGAAAAATGGATTGTAAATTTTTCCTCTTTAAACTACGGATTAAAAATATTTTTAACTATTTTAACTGTTCTGCTGGCAGGGGCACTTTCCACTATTTTATACAATACAATCAAAATCAACCTTTACAGATATAAAGATGAAATAAAAATCTACAGTCTTGTGGGGGCTTCCAGGACTTTTATCATTACACCGATAATAACAGCTGTAATAATAGAGTCATTAATTAGCTATTTATTATCTGCTGCTGCAAGCTATTTAACGTTTTTTACACTAAACAGCAGGCTTCTCCACAACATTGATATATATTTCATAAAACTTCCCGGTATTACCACACTTGTATTCATTTTGGGGGTTTTAATACTAATTTCAGTATTCGCTGGTGTTGTTAGTGTAAAGACATTCCTCAACAGGATGGGAGCAATTAATGAATAAAATATTCATTATTTTTTTCTTTTTAATCCCCCTGAATATCTGTTCTGAAGTTATCAACGACATAAAAGCAGCAAATGAGTATCTGGATAAACTGCACAATGAGATAAAAGAAGAAGAAACATCATTAAAAAATATAAAAAACACAAGAAAAAATCTGTTGAAAAAAATTGAGCATATAGAAAAGAAAATCTCTTATGCTGAAAGTGTTCTTGAGCAATTGAACATAAGGCTTGAAAAACTTAATAAAAACAAAAACAGTCTGGAAAAAGAAATTGAAGAAAATGAAAAAAAGATGGAAATTCTTAAAAACCAGCTTAAAAAAAGTAATACATATATCGTTGATAATAGAGGCTATACGCAACTGAAAGTGCTGATATTTTCAAAAACATACCACGACACAATAAAAAACATGGAAATTCTTGAAAAAATAAATGGCAAAATAATAGATAAAGTTAAACAGCTAAAACAAATTGTCAGGAAAATTGAAAAGCTTAAAAAAGAGTATGACGATACCGCTGGAAATCTCAATGAAATCTATAGAGCCAAAAAAAACGTTGCTCAGGAACTTTCAAATGAAAAACTAAGACATGAGCAAACACTGACACTGTTAAAAGAAGACGAAAAAAGCAAAAGAGAATATATTGAAGTCCTTAACAACAAATACAACATGCTCAGTAACAAAATAAAAGAACTTGAAAAACAAAAAAATAGTAATCCAAACAAATTTTCCACTTCCTTTGAAAAATACAAAGGCAAAATACCGTGGCCGGCAAAAGGTAAAGTGGTGGAAAAATATGGTCCAAAAAAAATTGACGGATTCAAAGGTGAAGTCTTTAATAAAGGTATAAAAATTGCAATCAATAGCGAAAAAATCAACTCCGTTTTTGATGGAAAAGTAAAGTATGTCGACTGGATAAGAGGTTACGGAAATATTGTAATAGTTCAGCATGACAAATATTATTATACTTTATACGCAAATCTTGATAAAGTGTTTGTTAATCCCGGTCAAAATGTGCTACAAGATGAACAAATAGGACAAATTAACATAACTACTGGAAATAATAATTCTACTCTCTATTTTGAGGTTAGAAAACAAAATAAGGCGGTAAATCCGTTATTATGGTTGCAATAAATTAGGAGGTTCTAATGATCAAAAAGAAATTTATACCCATATTATTTGCCATTGTAATCGTTTCTGCATCGGTATTTTCCATGCTCAGCGTAAAAATTACTGACGTATATGCTGCTAAAGAGACAAGCAGATATGAGCAACTGGATATGTTTACAGATGCGCTTAACGTTATTGAAAAACATTATGTGGAAGATGTCGATATGGAAACACTTATAAATGGCGCAATCAAAGGGATGCTTTCCGAGCTTGATCCCCATTCGTCATTTATGACACCGGAGCTTTTCAAGGAATTTCAGGTGGAAACGAAAGGTGAATTTGGTGGTCTGGGAATAACTATCAGTATTAAAGACAACATCTTAACAATAATTTCCCCTATTGAGGACACACCTGCCGACAAAGCAGGACTGAAAGCAGGTGACAAAATCATAAGAATAGAAAATAAGCCCACCACAAACATATCCCTTGAGGAAGCCGTAGACAAACTGCGGGGAAAACCCGGAACAAAGGTAACTATAACTATTTTCAGAGAAGGTGAAGATAAGCCTTTTGATGTGACAATTACAAGGGATATAATCACTATCAAAGCTGTAAAATCAAGAGTAATTGATAACATAGGCTATATCAGACTGACACAGTTTAAACAAGACGCCTCAAAAGAAGTTCAAGATACACTGAAAAAATTAAAGAATGAGGATATAAAAGGGATTATCATGGATCTTAGAAACAATCCCGGTGGTTTGCTCACCGAAGCTGTTAATGTTTCCGGTACCTTTTTACCCGAGGGGAAAACAGTCGTCTACACAAAAGACAGAGATGGAAAAGAAAAACATTTAAAAACCAACCGCAGCAGATATAGCGAACTGGAAATGCCTATGATTGTACTTGTCAACGAAGGGAGTGCTTCAGCTTCCGAAATAGTTGCGGGTGCACTTCAGGATTATAAAAGGGCTCTTATCCTCGGTCAAACAACTTTTGGCAAAGCTTCCGTACAGACAATTATACCTATGGGTAATGGTTCGGCACTGAAATTAACCACAGCAAGGTACTATACGCCTAATGGTACTTCCATACAGAATGTCGGCATAGAACCGGATATTAAAATCCAGCAGGGCACCATCAAATATGCAGACAACAGAACATTCATGCGCGAATTTAATCTTGCAAATCATTTGGAAGGCGATACCAAAAATAATCGAAATACCCCTGATAACAACTCAACAGTAAGCGAAGCCGCTGAAATCACCGATGATTTACAGTTGAAATCTGCAGTAGATATGCTAAAAGGTTTAATCATTTATGGCCAGGAAAAAAACAACTAAAAAGAATACAAACAGAAAACCAAACAGAAAAAACAAATCTCAAATTCCCCCTTCACTGATTGTGGGGGGAATTTTTTTGTTAATGGTGGGGCTTATTGTTATCTCTTTGTTAAGTATCAAACTGAGGGATATGGAAGAACAGCGGGCCAACACCAATACAAACAGAAAAAGCCAGGATACTGGTCAATATTCCATTTCTGATATAGACCGCCAGATAAAGTTGTTTTTGTATGACCACGAAATAAGCAAAAGAAATATTGTCAGCAAATATATTAATTTTGAAAAAGACTCACAGCATATTCATTATACAATAGAAGTAGACAAACAAAAAATTTATCCTATGAGAAAATCTCTCATAAACTTCTTTAATTCAAAAGATTTCAGTTTTACAGAAAAACAGTCAATGATTTTCAGGAAAAATAATTTTATTGTATCTATTAATCTTACGGAAAGCAAAAAGGAAACTTATTCAAAAGATAAAACCGGTACTAAGAAAAAAGACAGAGTAAAGCAAAAACCTATTACAGACAAAATCCAGTATGAAGCAAAGATGGCAATCATACTTGATGACGCCGGTTATAATCTTGCTCTTGCCGAAAAAGCTGTTTCAATCAAATATCCACTGACTCTGTCTATACTACCATACACGGAGTACGACAGAGAAACCGCTGAAATTACACGAAAAAACAACAAAGGCGTATTCCTGCATTTACCTATGCAACCGCTGTCCTATCCTGATACTGACCCCGGTAAAGGAGCAATTTTGTTAAACACTCCAGAAAGCCTTATCAAAATTCTGATTGAAAAAGATATAGAACAGTTAGGAAAAATAGACGGTGCAAACAATCATATGGGCTCTGCTGTTACTGAAAACTCAAAAAAAATAAAGCAAACACTTCAATATTTGAAAAATTACACTAACAGTTTTGTTGATAGCCATACCTCTAAAAATTCTGTTGCCTTCGACGTTTGCCGTTCACTGGGAATGAATTGTGGCATAAGTGAAAAATTTATAGACAACAGCGCTGATACTGAATATATAAAGGAAAAACTTCAGGAAGGGGCACAACTGGCTTTAAAAAATAAAAAAATAATCATCATAGGCCACCTCCGTCCAAACACTGTGGATGTGTTAAAAAATATATTGCCTGAAATAGAAAAAAAAGGTGTTCAGATAGTACCTGTAAGTGAGGTTTTGAAAAATTGATTTTTCTTGGAATAGAAACATCCTGTGACGAAACCTCGGTAGCCGTTTACGATACGTATAAAGGCATAAAATCCAGCATAATATCTTCACAGATTGATATCCATTCCCGCTACGGTGGGGTAGTACCGGAAATTGCCTCGAGAAATCATGCACTTAAAATGGAAACAGTCTTCTACGAAGCACTTGAAAAAGCCTCAATCTCTGTTAATGAAATCGATGCAATAGGGGTTACAAGAGCACCCGGTCTGATAGGAGCGTTATTTGTTGGGGTTGCTTTTGCAAAAGGCCTTTCCTATGTTTTAAAAATCCCGGCAATCCCGGTAAACCATCTTGCGGCACATGTCATATCCGCTGAGATGAACCAACCTGAATTAAAACCGCCTTACGCAGCACTTGTAATATCCGGAGGTCACTCCCACCTCTATTATGTGGACAAATCGTATAATTTTAAGCTGTATTCACATACTGTTGATGATGCTGCCGGAGAAGCATTTGACAAAGTAGCAAAAATGATGAATTTGCCATATCCAGGGGGACCGGAAATAGAAAAACTTGCAAAGAAAGGAAATGCAGACGGAATAAAGTTTACTGTTGCCATGAAAAATCACAAGAATATGAGTTTCAGCGGATTAAAAACAGCAGTACTAAATCAAATTAACAGCAATAACAATTGTGCTGCAAAAGAAGATATTGCAGCATCTTTTCAGAAAACACTGGTCAAAACCCTTATTGAAAAGTCAGAAAAATGCATAGAATATTTTGACACAGACAGGCTTGTTGTGGCTGGCGGAGTAGCATGCAACTCATATCTCAGGGATGAGTTTTTCAATTACTTTAGCAACAAATGCAGCGTATTTTTCCCCACAAAATACCACTGTACTGATAATGGAGATATGGTAGCGTTTGCAGCCAGTAAATTTTACCGATTAAGGAATTTCATGGACTATAAAAGTATAGCAAAAGACAATGAAACAAGAATCAACTCAATTTAATAATCTTAGCCGCTTTTTGGCAAATAACCCAATAGTAGCAGCACCTATGGCCGGTATCACAAACCGGAGTTATCGCAAATTTCTCAGAAAGTTTACTGATGGGCTCATTTTTACAGAAATGGTTTCAGTGGAAGGCTTAAAAAGGGAAATTAACAAAACTGTCGATTACATAAAACTTTCTAAAAGTGACAATCCTATTATTATTCAGCTTTTCGGATACAATGAAAAATCTTTTAGTGACGCTATTAAAATTTGCGAAGATTATTCAAAGCCTTTTGGCTTTGACATAAATATGGGTTGCCCGGTAAAAAAAGTTTTAAAAACAGGCGGCGGTTCAAACCTGTTAAAGGATTTAAAACAGGTAAAAAAAATTTTCCGATATGCCAGAAAACAGACAGACAAAACACTAACGGCTAAAATAAGACTTGGATGGGATAAAAATAGCTATGTTTATAAAGATATTTTGCAGTTAGCTCATGACGAGGGGCTTGATGGACTAATCATACATGCAAGGACTAAATCCGATATGTTTTCCGGAGATATAGATTATTTGGCACTGGAAAATGCAGCACAATTGTCCACAATCCCAATTATTGGTAACGGAAATATCACAGATTTAAGCAGCTATAAAAAAATCATGGAAACCGGAGTTAAGGCTGCTATGATAGGCAGAGCAATAATGCACTCGCCATGGATTTTCAAAGCAATTGCAGAAAACAAAAATCCAGAGTTTCTGTTGGATTCTAAGGGAATTTACTCACTTTTAATGGAATTGAAAGAGTATGAAATTGAAGAAAGGGGAAAAAATTATTTAAATATCCTAAAAAAATATGCTGTCTTTTTCTCAAAGAATTTACCAAACGCTGCAAATTTCCGGAAGCAGATTTACTCAACTTCTGATGAAAAAGAGGTATTGCAGCTTATTGAAAATTTTTTTTGCAATAACCCTGGTTAAAAATCAGTTCTTTTTCTTTAAATCAGTCCAGTCACCATACCAGCGTTTGGAAGGAAAATATTTGCTATTTTTCTGCGCTGAATAATAGTAACCTGCTACAATGAGCAATAATACAAAGATAAGCAGCAAAACTCGGAGAAGACTGCCACCTTTTTTCTTTTTTGCATACCTTTTTCCTTTTCCGGATATCATACTTATCCCCCAAGCGTAAGTATAATATCGGATAATACGAAAAAAAATAAACCTAAGATTTACAAGAACAGCTGTTAAAAACTCCTATAATTAAGCTTTTCCCGTATTTTATCAAAATTAGGCTGACGCTTATAAAGGGGCGTATTATTTGTTTTATAGGGTGGCAGATGATTATCAAAACAGGGTTTTTCTTTGTTAATGTAAAATATGCCTAACGGATAGGGATCTTTCTCAAAAGCTTTAATCATTGCCTGTTCTTTGTCTGTCACATCGTGCTCATGAAGAAAATATGTGTTATTTTTGTACCACATATATGTATTTATCTTATTAAAAGTAACACAAGGTTGAAAAATTTCTACATACGAAAACCCTTTGTGCAAAATGGCATTTTTTATAATCTCTTTGGTTTCATCTTTGTGCCCTACAAATGCTCTGGCAACAAAAGAACACCCCTGGGAAATAAGCATGGCAATACTGTTCATGGGCTCATCATACACACCCCACGGCTGAGTTGTTGTTTTCATTCCGGTCATGGAAGTCGGTGAGCCCTGCCCCTTTGTCAAGCCGTACACCTGATTATTATGGACAATTACAGTAATATTGGGATTTCTTTTTATGGCGTGTAAAAGATGGTTCCCACCTTCAGCGAACATATCACCGTCCCCGCCTACAGCAATAACCTCCAACGAAGGATTTACAGCTTTTGTGGCGGTCGCTATGGGCAGAGAACGGCCATGAAGCGTATGAAAACCGTTTGCATTCAAATAGTGAGGTATTTTGCCAGCCTGCCCTATCCCGCTAATAACAGCTATATCTTTTGGCGTATACTGCATTTCTTCCAGGACATCCATCAGCTCATTTCTTATACCAAAATTTCCGCAGCCCGGACACCAGGATATATCCTTGGATTTAGGCCTCTTAGAATCAAATAATTTAGCCTGCTTAGCCATTATAGTACCCCCTTCTCAGACAGCTCTTTTTCCAAAAATTCCTCGGAAATCTGCCTGCCATCATATTTTAAAATCCGTTTATCAATTTTGAAACACAACTCTTTCTGTATAAGCTCAGCAAACTGCCCTGTCATGTTCTGCTCAACAGCAATAACAGTCTCTGCCCGTTTAAGATAAGCGCTGATATCAGCCAAAGGATAAATCTGACTGAAATGGAGCATAGCCAGTTTTTTATGATTATATCTTTCAACAATATTCTTAACGGTATCAAAGGTGGATCCCCATGAAATCAACAGTACATCGTAATTTTCATTGCCGCAAAATCTGGGCTGCAACGTCTCTTTCTTCAATATATCCAGTTTCTTCATTCTTTTATCCTGCATTGCAACCGTTAAACCAGCTTCTTCCGTCGTGTCGCCATACTCATCATGCTCATTTCCATTGGCTATCAATATACCGTCTCCATACCCAGGAACTCCTCTGGGGGAAATACCGCTTTCACTCAAAACATATCGCTTATACTTTTTATCCATTTCTACAATATGATGATTTATTTTTTCAGAAACGTTTGGCCTATCAACATTATAATACGTATCCACAAGATATTCATCTGTTAAAATAATCACAGGTATTTGATATTTATCAGCCAGATCAAAGGATTGTGTAGTAAGACTGTACGCTTCTGAAATGTTTGAAGGAGCAAATAAAATCCGGGGAAAATCTCCATGCCCCGCATAAAGTGCCAAATTTAAATCCCCCTGTGCGGTTCTTGTGGGCAGACCTGTGGCAGGTCCGGGACGCTGTGCAAGATGAATAACAAGAGGTATTTCTGCCATTCCTGCCAGACTCATACCCTCACACATCAAAGCAAAACCACCACCCGAAGTAGTAACAAATCCCCGTCCCCCGCCAAACCATGCACCTATAGACGCATTCACTGCGGCTATTTCATCTTCAAACTGCTCAACAATTATTTCCATCTCCTCCGCCATATTTACAAGATCTACAGCTACGGTTGTTGCCGGAGACATTGGATAAAAACTTACAAAATTACAGCCTCCGTTCAATGTTCCGAGAGAAACAGCTTCTGCTCCATTCAAAACAATAGTTTCACCTACCGAGGCATCCTGGTCTACATCAAAAGCTAAATTATATTCCTTGCAAATCTTTTCACCCTCTTTATATCCCTCTAAAGCAGCATCGGAATTCTCCTGAGAAAGGTTCTCACCTTTGTCTTCAAACTTTGTCTGTACCAATTTAGTCAATATTTTTTTATCAGCTTTAAATAAACTGCAAAGCAAACCACTTAAAATAGTATTGATAAAAAGTTTATTACCAAGTTCTTTCGCCATTTTTTCAGCATTAACAGGGATAAAAGTAATATCATCGCCTGCTTCATCTCTGAAATTTTCTTCACCGAGGATTACAGTACTTTCTGATATCCTTTCCCGGCACCAATTTATAACGCCACTTGTGAAAGGAACAAGAATATCTATCGTTTCCGAGTATGACCTCAAAGGCTCAGATGATATTCTTATAGTTGTAGTATTTATACCACCGCGTACTCTGGACATATATTCTTTCGTGGCAAAAATATGAAATCCTGATTGCTTTAGTACTTTTGTAAGCATTTCCTCAGTCGTATTTACACCTTGTCCGGCTGCGCCGCCCAAAACAACATTAAATGTAGCCATAAAATCTCCTTTCACCGTTATTAAAAATTGTTATTAAGAGCTTTGCACAACAAAATAGGTCATCATGCAGCTTCAATTTAAAGGTTATAGCTGTACAATGACTGCAATATAATTATTCAAAGCTCTCTATTGTTATAAAAATATGCTCATACAATCTCTGGCTTTATAAAATTCAATATCTGTATCAAACCTACTTAAATCAAAATTTATACTATCAGGATAAAAGTGGCTGAACAGCAGCTTTTTCACACCAGCCTGTTCCGCCAGAAAAATCCCTTGCCTGAAATCCATATGCCCTCTCAATCCAGAACCCTCACCAGAAGCACAGTCCACAACGGCAAGATCCGCATAGGAAAATTCATCCGCTAACCCTTCAAAAAACTCAGTATCAGAAGTATACACTATTTTCCTTTCATTAACAACAAGACTAACACCAACAGATTCATCCGTGTGCATTGTAGAAAACGTTCTAAAGCTTAATAAATCACTTATATTAGTCCAAGAAGAAACACTGTTATTTTCATTCGGAAAAAAATTCACAGGTACCCCAGGCTCAATCCATTTGCCCAAAATACCCCTGAATTGTTCAAAATATTTTTCAATATCTTTAAAGCCAAAAATGCAAATAGGGGATTTCCTCTCATAATAAGGTGACCTCAAAGCAAAAAACAGATGAATCAAGCCAATAAAATGATCAGGGTGTTTATGACTAAGAAAAATATAGTCCACGCTATCAAGTGATTTCCCTATACTGTAAAGCCGGTCAACGCACTGAAAACCACAATCCAGCAAAATATTGGTATGTTCCGTTTCAACAAAATACGAGGAGGAAGCCCTACCCTCGAAAGGAACGGCACTGCCGGAGCCCAAAATTGTAAATTTAACACTTTTACCTTCCATTATTTAATGATATAATAATTTAATAAAAATTTCAAAACCTAATATGGAGAATAATCATGATAACAGGAATAATTATAATAGCTTTAATTTTAATAGTCATTCTTTTACTTGTTTATTATTATAACAAATTTATCAAACTGAGAAATCAGGCGGATGAGTCTTTCAGCGGCATTGATGTTCAGCTGAAAAGAAGATATGACCTTATCCCTAACCTTGTTGAAACGGTAAAAGGATATGCATCCCACGAAAAAACCACATTGGAAAACGTTACCAAAGCCAGAAGTATGGCTATGAATGCAGAAGGTGTAAAGGAAAAAGCAAAGGCGGAAAATATGTTAAGTGAAACGCTGAAGAGTATTTTCGCACTTTCTGAAAATTATCCGGATTTAAAGGCTAATGAGAATTTTCTGAATCTTCAGAACACATTATACGAAATTGAAGAAAACATCCAGATGGCGCGCCGTTATTACAATGCTGTGGTACGGGACTATAATATTCTGTGCGAAGCCTTTCCTTCGGTCATTATTGCAAATGCCTTCAGCTTTAAAAAACGTGATTTTTTTGAGATAGAAGCGGCTGAAAGGGAAAATGTAGAGGTTTCTTTTTCTCAGCCATGAAAAAAATTTTTTACTTAATACTAATATTTTTTGTCTACAGTTTTGTCCATGCTGAAAATTTTACCATAGAGAATTATAACAATGAGATTTTTCTCCGGGAAAATTCCGTAATAGAAGTAAAAGAAGAAATAACAGTTAGATTTTCATCTCCCAGACACGGAATTTTCAGGAAAATCCCTTATAAATATGATATCACCGGTGCACAAAATCTCCCGGCGGAATTCACCTCTTTTTCAGGCTCAGCAAAAGACTCCTATAAATTGAAAATATACGACATTAATGTTGAAAATTATAATTATAAAATCAGCAAAGATGGCAATTTCATAACAATAAGAATAGGTTCTGCCAACAAATATGTCAGAGGACGTGTAACATATAATATTTCATACAAAGTGGCCGGCGGCATTCTCAATTTCGAAGACCGTCAGGAATTTTACTGGAATCTGATAGGCAGCCAGTGGCCGGTGAGTATTGAAAAATCATCGTTTTCAGTTTTTTTTCCAAAACCCCTGAAATTAAGTAAAGAGGATTTTTTCCTTTTCAGAGGCAGTTATGGTGAAAAGACGGAAGTTGAGACGGTAAAAATTCAGCCAAAAACAATATACGGATCAACTGAAAAACCGTTTTCTCCACGTGAAGGGATGACTATAGGGATAAAATTCCCTCCCAAATATTTCGGTAAAATATCTTATTATAAATCATTTCAGCTTTTCTTAGCCGACAATTGGGCATTGTTTATTCCTTTTTTCGTTTTTATTGGCCTTTTTGCTTTATGGTATTTTATCGGCAGGGACAAAAAGATAATAAACATTGTCCACTATAAAATTCCAAATACAATCACCCCTGCAGAAGCCGGCTTCATTATAGATGACAAAGGGGATAACAGAGATTTGACCTCACTTATTTTCTACTGGGCATCAAAAGGTTTTATCAGTATCGAAGAAGTTGAGGATGAAGGGTTCTTTTCATCCAAAGACTATATCCTGACAAAAGAAAAAGAACTTAACAAGGATGCCAAGCCTTTTGAAAAAACAATCTTTTACGGACTTTTCCCTGCGAACACAACCAATGTCCGAATCTCCTCACTGAAAGACAATTTTTACACATATATGAAACAGGCAAAAGAAGAGCTGCGTGATGAAATCAACAAAAGCGGAGTTTACGAAGGTTTCAGCAGACAGCTGGGAAGGCTTATGAAATCTGCAGCTGCTATTATACTGTTTGCCGGCGTATATCTCGGTGCCAGTTTGCACAGAATAGATTTTATCGTTGCAGGAATTCTCACTTCTATTATCGTTTTTATTTTTGGATATATAATGCCCAAAAAATCCGATGCCGGTTTAAAAAGGTATCAAAAAATAAAAGGATTTAAAGATTTTATAGATATGGTGGAGGAACCTAAACTTAAAATTTTCTTAAAAAAAGACCCTTCATATTTTGACAAGACGCTGCCTTACGCTGTTGTTTTCGGGCTCACCACAAAATGGGCTGAAAAATTTGAAAATATTTTAACCAGTCCACCTTCATGGTACCGCAGCCGTACTATGGATAATTTTTCATTGATATATCTGGCGAGCTCAATTGAAAGCTCTGCAAAAACCATGAGCAGTATCATGACTTCCCAGCCCAAATCTTCCGGTTCCGGCGGTTTCGGCGGAGGCGGTGGGTTCTCCGGCGGCGGTTTTGGCGGTGGAGGCGGTGGAAGTTGGTAAGAACAGCAGTTTTCACAGCCAATATTATTGGATTCAAACTTCTCGAAAGGCTACACTCACTTAACTTTCACCCGAAAATAATTACATACGATACCGCTTTCCGGCGTACCGGCCTGTCAAAGGATTTTTCACCTTTCGGGGATAAATTCAGTATAATATATCTGCAGGATAACAAATATGAGTACAATAAAAATATCCTGGACAGACTAAACTGCGATAACGCCGTATGTATCGACTGGACAAAAGATTTTTTTAAAAAAAGCACACCGGAATTTAATGTTATTCAAATGCAGCCCTCGCTTCTGCCGAAATACAGGGGATATGGTTGTATCAGCGAACAGTTTGAAAAGGGAGTTTATCAAAGCGGCGTCACTTTTTATAATTCTTCCGACAAAGTTGACGCCGGCGATATCATTTATCAGAAAACGCTGCGAATTGAATATGACGATTATCCGGAAGATTTTATCGAAAATATCGTTAACATATCTGCCGGATTTATCATAGATATTGAAAAAAACGGATTGAAAAATTACAAAACCTTTCCACAAAATGATGATGAAGCTTTTTATATTATCCGAAAGCGTTCAAAAAACGCTATAATAGATTTCGGGAGGGATGCATACAGTATTTACAATCAGATAAGGGCATTCAGCAGACCGTTTTTCGGAGCTTATTTTTATTCAAACGGTAGCAAAGTTAAAGTATTCAGAGCCAAAACGGAAAAATGGCAGGGATATTTCGGAGAGCCCGGTGAAATAATCAAAAATGATGAAAAAGGAGCGGAAATTGCCTGCGGTTCCGGAACAATAGCACTAACAGAGGTTGAAATAATGGGACATACGCATAAAGCATACATCCCTTTATAAAAATACTAAACAGTTTTTCTAAACATTCTACCTTTAACAGTTCTGATTAGCGGCAAAGATAAAAAACCCGCACTGATAATATTTATTATCAGTGTAATATCTCTTTCCCACATAAAACTTATGGATCCATTGTAAACTATAAGCGACCTTCTCAAATTATCCTCCATAAGCTTAATAGAGACCTTTGCATAATTACATAATTGCCACCCTGTAGCCTCTGAACGTAGTGAAGATAAATTTGCCGTAGGCAATCACTTGTTTCAGGGTCTCATAACTTACTGATATAATTAGATGCTGAAATAAATAATTGACTTCGTCTAACACCAGTCTTTCAGACTGGTAAATATTTTGTAAAACATCCAATTTAGCAACTTTAGTTGCTGCTACAGCATGACTAAATAGAGTTGTGCAAAGGACTCCTATTATAAAAAACACTGGACAATTACAAGATTGCCCAGTGCCTGTTTTTTTCGGAATAGAGTCAAAAGAAACTTAACATTTCTCTGTTTATTTGGACTACAGTTAATCAAAGATTTGATTTCCACTGCAATGTTAGGAGGAGCTGGAAAACTTGTTTTGCATTATCTACTTACTCTGTTTTCTAAGACTCCGGCTCCTGTACCAGCCTATTAACAGCCCCAACAGAATACCTATAAACAAACATACAAAAATCAGGGCATATGCGGGTACCTGTATATTTAACGTATTGAAATAGTAGTGTAACTGTACCGACTGATTGTTCTTAATGGCGAATGTTATAATAAACAAAACCACAACAACTGTAAGCCCACCTTTCAGATAATTGCGCATAAAAGATCCTTTGTATGAATTTTAACTTTTCTTTTCTTTATGCAGCCATTTTTGCAGATATTCGGCAGCTACATCCTTTCCACCCAGGCCGAATGCAAGCCCACAGGCAAGAGAAAAACCACCAAAGGCCAGTATAAATGCAGCACTTACTATCTCTGCTCCTATTCCCAATTGGCTAAGAGCTATGGTGCCGGCAAAAAAAATCACTGAATACAGTGAAATCTTACCCATTGCTTCAGGGTTGGAAAATCCAGCATTAGCTACTGCTGTCTGAACAACAGAAGACAACAGGTTTCCCAGAAAAATACCAAGTAGCAGAACCAGTACTGCAGCCACTACATTAGGGATGTACAATAAAATTTCGTTTAAAATATCTGAGGTTATGGGTAATCCCAACGCATCTAAAGATGCAACCAGGGTCAAGAGCATTATGAACCAGTATGTTAGTAAACCTACTATTTCCGATGGTTCTTGGGTAACATTACCTTTTTGAAGGAACTCTTTAAGCCCTGTTTTTTCGGATGTTTTGTCCAATTGGAGTTTGGAAAGCAGCTTGGTAATAGTAACTTTGGTGATTTTAGCTACAAACCAGCCAACCACAAAAATAATAATGGCACCTAACAACAGCGGTATAAATATGGTAATTTGTGTTACGAAAGCGTCCCAAGCACTTTGAATATTTGATAAGATTTGCATAAATTACCTCCTTTTTGTTACAAATTAGGTCTAAAAAGCCACTTATTTAAGCAAAACAAAATAAAAAAATCATGTCAAGTGAATTTGCGCCCCCATTTATTCAACTGGGAGTGGTATGAAAATATGTGTTTGACCACAAGATTCCTCGGCTCCGGTCGGGATCACAAGTATCAAATGTATCATTTCGACCGGAACGGAGCGGAATGAAGAGGTCTCTTTTACTTAATGCTATATGCTAAATAAACTTTCCCTATTTACCATTATAAAGCCTTGTTATAATGACTCAGAAGTTAAAAATCAAATAATTTCTTCAGTCAAACTGAAAACAGTTTAATAATTTAAAAACATTTTTTCCTTTTAACACTTAGCACTTAAAGCTTTAAGTGCTAAATCGCAAGAATGCCTACGGATCGCACCAGTCTGAAAAACTGATAAATATGTTTAACATTATATATATTCGCACAATGCGAATGCTATACCAAACAAAGTGCGAAACTTGAACTATTATTCAAACAACAATCGGCCAATATCTTCAATTGCCTTATCTGCCACAACTGCCAAAAGGCCTACACACAAACTTCCTTGTAAAACATAGTAAAAATTTTCATTTATCAATCCCGATATTATAGGCGCACCGAGCCCCCCTGCTCCGATTGTAGCCCCAATTGTGGCGGTTCCAATATTTATAATAACAGATGTTCTTACACCGGCCAATATAATTTTAGAGGCAAGAGGAAGTTCCACTTTAGCCAATATTTGAATCCCGGTCATCCCCATCCCTTTTGCCGACTCTTTCACCTCTTTTGGCACAGATTCAATCCCGGCAATGGTGTTTCTGACAATAGGAAAGAAACCGTATAAAATCAGTGCAATTATGGTGGGTTTGAATCCGAATCCGACCACGGGTACAGCAAGAGCAAGAACCGCAACAGGCGGAAACGTTTGACCTACTGAAGCTATGGAATTAACAGCAGGCAGAAGATCCGACCAGAATTTCCTGGTCACAAGAACTCCGGCAAAAACCCCGGCAACCACTGAAAATCCGGCCGAAACCGTAACCATATACAAATGTTCAATCGTCAGAGCCAAAGCATCCGAACGGGGGTACAAAAATTCCTGAGCACCTTCCCTGTTTCCGTAAAAATAAAAACCTAAAGTTAAGACAAAAATAACAGCTATAAACATCAGCAAAGGATAAAATATTTTAAGCTTATATATTTTTCTCATTGCCCACTATATCCGCCAGCCTGATTTCCCCGATTAATTTTCTATTATCCACCACAGGCAGCGTTACAACATTTTCACTCATCATAACCGACAAAGCGTCCCTTAATGAACAACCCGGTGATATCTGAAGATTTTCTATGCCTGTGACAACGAGATTTTCAATATTTTCAGCAAAATCAATACTGTCGTCGTTATTCAACCACCCTTTTAACTCCCCGTTGTCATCCAAAACCCAGACAAAAATTTCACTCTCGATCCTCCTTTTAGCAAATTCAGATAAATCAGCTGTTTTTACACTTTTATAAGGTTTTATAAAGTCCTCAACATACAAACGTGTAAGTTTTTTCAATGCCCTGTCAAAACCGACAAATTTTTTAATAAATTCATTTTCTTTATTGTTCAGTATAGCTTCCGGCTTGTCGTATGCCACAAGCTTTCCTTCATTCATTACTGCAATCCTGTCCGCAAGTTTTACCGCTTCATCTATATCGTGCGTAACAAACACAATCGTCTTCTGTACTTTCCTCTGTAAACGCAGAATTTCATTTTGCAGACCCGATTTTGTAATCGGATCAAGAGCGCCAAAAGGTTCATCCATCAGCACAATATCAGGATCGGCTGCCAGTGCGCGGGCAACGCCGATACGCTGAGCCTGCCCTCCTGAAAGTTCCGAAGGGTGTTTCTTCAGAAACAGGCTCTCCTGCATTCCCATAAGATGCATGAGTTCGGATACCCGTTTGTCAATCTTGTCTTTATCCCACTTCAGCAGCTTGGGAACAACCGAGATATTTTCTTTAACAGATAAATGGGGAAAAAGGCCGATATTCTGAATAACATAGCCAATCCGTCTGCGCAGAATCTCCGGCTTGAAATCTCTCACATTTTTTCCTTCTATGGTTATAGCCCCTTCCGTGGGTTCAACAAGTCTGTTTATCATCTTCAGTGTTGTGGATTTCCCGCATCCGGAAGGGCCTATCAATACACAGAGTTCCCCTTTTTTAATCTCAAAGGAAAGGTTTTTTACCACGTTATTTTCTTCGTAAGCTTTGGAAACATTTTCAAATTTTATCATAAGCCGTCTTCTTTTTTGTATAATCTACCAATATCTGCATAAATGAATCGGTAAGTACAGCAATTATTATTGTAGGAATTGCACCCAGCAGTATCAAATCAGAAGCGGATTGTCCAAGCCCCTGAAAGATGAAAACACCGAGACCGCCTGCACCGATGAGAGCTGCCACAGCAGTGTTACCCACCGATTGAACCAACGCAACTCTTATACCGTTTAAAATAACAGGCAGACTCAGAAGGATTTTTATCCTGAACAGTATTTGGTATTTACCCATACCCATACCTCTGGCAGCTTCCACTACATCTGAAGGAACACTTTTTATCCCGGTAAAAACATTTATTACCACGGGCAGAAGGGAGTACAGATAAAGGGCGATAACAGCCGGAAGCCAACCTATCCCTGAAATACCGAATTTACCGAGTACAGGAAAAATGTTTACGATAAAAGCCAGAGGAATCATAAGAAAACCGAACAAAGCTATACTGGGAATAGTCTGCAGAATTCCCAGCACATTAAAAACTTTTGCACTTAGTTTTTTATTTCGGGTTATAAAAACTGCCACGGGAAAACCTGTAATTACTGCCAAAGCAACGGCTCCGTATGCAATTTTAAAATGGTTGAGAACTTCTCCGAAAAAACGATCCTGGTTGTAGTAAAATTCGATTAATAAAGACAGTTTATCCGCAAAACCGGCTGCAAAAACAACTGTTAATGGAAGAAAAAATGAAATTGAAAGTAAAAATCTGTAAAAAGCACCGCTGAAAAAATTAATATTATATATGTAAAAAAAGTAGCATGCTCCTAATAAAAACCAGAAACCGTAAGAAAGGCTGATTCTTGCGTAATCATTGTCTGAAGTGACACCGGCGGCATAATCCCCCGCCTGCCAGAGAAAAAAAGAGAGCAGCAGACCAAGAAATAATAATGAAAGATTTGTATATACAAAATTTTTCTTTTTAGACAGTAAAACAGCAATTAATGCAATAATGGCTGCTGCAATTATTGAGATATCGGAAATCACACTGTCCAAAGCTAAAGGAGTCCCTCCGGCCAATCTATTGGGCTTTTCCACTATAAAACTGCCGCTAAATAGCCCCAAAACGAAAAGAAAAAGAAAAATCATCTCGTTTTTATCCAACAGCTTCCGGAAGACTAAACCGGCATAAGCTTTATTAGTCAATAAATCCATTGGACTTCAAATAATTTTCCGCAACTACTTTAGCGGGAACCCCTCCAATCGCTATTTTTGAATTCATTTTCTGGAGTTTTTCCAGATTTAGTGATTCAAAAACCGGCTTAAGTATCTTCTTTATATCAGGATATTTATTAAGTACTTTTTCTCTGATAATTGGTGCAGGTGCATATACCGGCTGTACGTTTTTAGTATCTTCAAGCACGACAAGATTGAGAGCCGCCAAAGCTCCGTCCGTGCCGTAAGCCATTGCAAAATTCACACCACTTGTTTGCCGGGCAGCGGCTTTTTCCGTTTGGGCGGTATTGCCTCCTGATAAAACCAGAAGGTTTTCATCCTTAAGCTTAAAACCGTAAACCTCCATAAAAGCGGGAAGTGCATCTTCCCTTGTGGCAAACTCTTCCGAGCAGGCCAGTTTAACGTAGCCTCCGTTGTTAACGTAAGTGGCAAAATCTTCCAGTGATTTCAAAGAATGTCTTTCAGCCAACTCTTTCTGTGTGGCTATCGCCCAGGTATTGTTTGCATCAGCAGGGGTAAGCCATACAATTTTATTTTCTTTATAATCGAGCTTTTTTACTGTCTCATAGCCTTTTTGGAAATCTTTGAACACGCCCTTTTGGAAATTATCAAAGAAAAAAGCTCCGTTTCCGGTATATTCCGGATAAATATCAATCTGCCCTGTTTTTATGGCGTTACGCACAATATTAGTAGGTCCCAGCTGGATTTTATTGACAGTGGATATATTATTTTCTTCAAGCATTAACATAATCATGTTGCCTAAGAGAGAACCCTCGGTGTCGATTTTGGAGCCCACAACCACTTTTTCTTTAGCAAAACCGGAGCCGGCCAAAAAAATTGTTATAAACAAAATTCCTAAAAGCTTTTTCATATTTAAGCCTCCCTGGATCTACTATCTGTATTCCGGGTTCGGATGATCAAACCTGCAGCCGGCGTCCCATTTTGAACGCTGATTCCCATGTGCCGGAATACCACCCTTATCTTTTAGCATACGCGCCAAATGCATCAAATTCCAGGACATAAAAGTAGCATTCCTGTTGGTAAAATCATTTTCAGGACCGCCTGAGCCTTCATCAAGATATGAAGGACCGGGACCGGCCTCTCCAAGCCATGCAGCGTCACTCTGTGGCGGAATGAGGCAGCCTAAATGCTGAAGGGAATACATGATATTCATTGCGCAGTGTTTTGCACCGTCTTCATTTCCCGTTATAACGCATCCTCCGACTTTGCCGTAATATGCATATTGTCCTTCTTCATTCAAATCTCCGGAGGAGGAGTATAGTCTTTCAATAATTTTAACACATATGGAAGATTTATCTCCAAGCCAGATTGGAGTTCCTATAACAATAATATCCGCTTTTTTTACCTTTTCATAAATCCCCGGCCATTCATCATCAGCCCATCCATACTCTTTCATGTCCGGATAAACACCGTAAGCTATATTATAATCCACCGGTCTGAGCATCTCCACAGACACACCGTTTTTTTCCATAATAGCTTTGGAAATCTTCATAAGCCCTTCAGTGTGGGATAGCTCAGGTGTTTTCTTAAGCGTACAGTTAAGAAATACAGCACTTAAATCGGAAAAATCCATATTAATTTCACTCATTTTAAACTCCGTAACATTTTGTAAATACTTGAATAATAACAATTATATATCCAACCTAACACAGTTATACGAATTTATCAATTCAAATACTTTTGACGCCCTCCCTTTTTTTAAGAGCTATGGCAATAGCTGGATTCTCATACCGATATGGCTCTTCATTCTCCCAATAATTTTATATTATATTCACACTTGAAACTACCACCCAACACCCATAACCCATCACGCATCACGGTCTTAAATCATTACATTGACACAATACCTCACAACAAATAGATTAATGTTAAGTGAATTACAATGAAAGGGGGATTTATGAGCAAAAACAACATAACATTGGCTTTTGATGTTTATGGAACACTTATCGATACGCACGGCATTAAGGTTGAGCTGAAGAAATATGCAGGTGAAAAAGCTGCGGAATTTTCCGAAATGTGGAGGAATAAACAGCTGGAATACTCTTTCAGAAGAGGTTTGATGCAAAATTATAAAACCTTTGCCGAATGCACAAAAGATGCTTTGGAATACACCTGCCGGGCATTTAATATAAAGATTGAAGCAAAAGATAAAGACAATCTTATGGATTTATATTCAAAACTGCCGCCTTTTAATGACACATTAAAAGGTCTGAAAAAGGCTTTTGATATGAACTTCCGCCTTTTTGCCTTTTCAAACGGCAGCAAAGATGCTCTGGAAACCCTGCTGACAAATGCCAACATACGAAATTATTTTATCGACCTGATTAGTGTGGATGATATTAAAACTTTTAAACCCAGCCCTGCAGTCTATGCCCATTTCTTAAGATCGGCCGGGACATACAGCCACGAAGCATGGCTTATATCCAGCAACCCTTTTGATGTGATCGGTGCCGTATCAGCCGGGATGAAGTCCGCCTGGGTAAAAAGAAGTGACAGTGCCGTTTTCGATCCATGGGGTATTGAACCCACAATTACGGTATCAAACCTGGAAGAACTGGTGGATAAAATTCAGTAATCTTTTTTCAGGCCGGCTGCTGCTAAAAGTTTATCATTCCAAGCCCCTTCTAATTCTTTGATAGGATGGTTAGGACGGGGTAAATATGTTATTGTTTGACAAGAGACCTCTCGACTCAGCTCGAGTTGACAGTTTTCTGTCATCTCTTTTACTTAATGCTATATGCTAAATAAATATGCAATTATGCTTATTAATTTTATGATTTAAACAATGCTGTTTAATTTATGGGGTGATTCTAAATAATCCTTGATAAAGAATGTTTCAGATGCTTTGACATAGGTCGTAAATGGATTTTTTACCGGCTCATTCACAATATTTTTAACGACATCAAAAACAGAGCATTTTCTACAGATATCCTGCAAAAAAGCCGCTCTTTCTTTCACTTTTGAAGTGTAAAATCTGATTCTCTCATCCACAGAGTCAATATAATCCCGATGACCGGGTAAAAAATTGTAATTTTTAAGCTGTTTCAGCTTTCCAACAGTATTTGTATATGCATCGTAATTTCTGAATCTTTTGTTAATATCATGAAAATCCATATCAAGAAGGGGTGTCTGAAAAATATTTCTCAGAATTATGTCACCGCTTACTGCATTACCGTCGATCTTATAGAGGATATCGCTCTGTGAATGACCGGCGCATCTTTCAAATGCAATCCCGAGCTCTGATATATATTTTTCATTTTCTTCCAAAACATTATAACGCTTAGGAAAAGGAACGAAATACATAAAATATTGAAGACTGCCCTCTATAGCTGATATAATATCCTCCGGAAATCCTTCACCGGCAAGAAGCCGTTTCAGATTTCCCAACCGTTCGTCAATTCTCTCAAATTTAAACAAATCATATTTGGAAATAAAAATTTCTGTATCTTCTCTTTTTTCAAAAAAGTCCAGCATACCATAATGGTCCACATGGCAGTGAGTAATAAAAAGATACTTTTGCTTTTTATTGTCGAATATTTCTGTAAGATACTCCGAAGCCTCGTCCGTCCTGGGTCCCGTATCGAAGATCAATAAATATTTATCCGTTTCATATGTATAAAAATGAACAGGACCCACAGGGTACGGCGTTTGTAATGTGTGCTTTTTTATTTGCAAATGTTCTCCTTTCACTCAACAAGTTTTAGTGTATCAAGGGTTTTCAGATTCTTTCCCGTGATTTCATAAAAATATTTCTGAAAGAACTCCCAGTACATCATTTCCTCATCACTTCTCACAAAAAGCTTTTTATATAACTCATTATCCTCAAAAGCATTAAAGATTGTCACCAGCTTTTCGTCAATATAAAATCCGATCCCTTTTGCGCAATTTTTGCATAAAATTCCGCCATTTTCCATATACCCTTCATTCATATGTTTATCACATGACGAACAAAAAATAAAGTTATCTCTGAATCCTGACTCACTCAGAATATAATTACTGATGTAAATCGAGGATTTGCGAATATTATCAGGAGTTACATTCATTAGCAAACGCCACAGCCGCTCATCCGGAACATCCAGGCCATAAAACATATCAAAAACTTCAAATATAAGATTCATGCGAAAATAAACAGCTGGTGATTCCAAAAAATGTGACATGCCGATATTCTGATAAAAGGCATAAAATTTATTTAAATCAGAGTTACTTTTTTTGAGAAAATCCAGATCCCCCGGTAACATTTTTGATATGCCCCCGCGTTTGGAATAAGCCTTGTTAATAAAAAGTTTGATTTTGCCGTGGGAAAGAGTAAAAGCTGTTGCAATTGCGGATTTATCCGAATACATCATAAGTTTGTATATAATGCCAGGAGTTTTTATCCTTTTCATTAAAAACTATAACCCCTGAATACTCAAATACTCATCGCTGTCCTGCCAATTTGATTTGACTTTCACCCATAGCTCAAGATGTATCGGGACTCCAAAAAATTTTTTAAGATTTTGCCTGGCGCTTTTGCCTATATTTTTAAGATTCTGTCCCTGCTTGCCTATTATCATTCCTTTCTGAGAGTCCCTTTTTACAATTATGGTTACACTGGCAAAGAGCTTATTATTTTCCTCTTCAAGATTTTCACACTCCACAAGGGTATCATAAGGCAATTCATCTTTCATATAATTAAATACCTGTTCCCTTACAAACTCGGCAATAAGAAATTTCTCCGGGATTGAAGTGATTTCCTCTTCATCATAATAAATACCGGTACTGCTAAACTCTTCGACAGTCAGGCTCAACAGTTTTTCGACATTGGTACCTTTTTTTGCGGAAATAGGTAAAACATATTTAAAATCACCCTTTTTAAATGCGGTATCGGCCATTTTATAAATTTCGTGTCTTTTATATGCGTCTATTTTATTGATCAGTAAGAATTTTGGGACACTGAGCTCATTCAGCAGGCTCATTATGTAATTAAACTCAGATGCAAATATCTCATCCGGCTCCATCATAAAATAAATAACATCCACCATACTCAAGCTTGAAACTGCCTGATCCACCATAAGTTTATTGATTTTATCCTTTGCATTATGAATACCCGGCGTATCAACAAACACTGCCTGATAATCTTTCGTGGTTTTAATACCCTTAACCACAGTCCTTGTTGTATTGGGTTTGGAGGAAATAATTGCAACCTTTTCGCCCAAAATATAATTCAAAAGTGTGGATTTGCCGACATTCGGTCTGCCTATTATTGTGACAACACCGAACTTACTCATGCTGTTCATCTTCTGATTCTTCATTAATGTTGTTTCTTACTATCTTGATTTTTTTAAGTTTTCTGCTTTCCTTTTCCATAACAGTCAATGTATAGCCATCCAGTTCAAATTCGTCACCGACATCCGGTATTTTACCGGCTAAGTCATAAATAAGCCCACCTAATGTTTCATACTCGTCCATATCTTCGGATTTTTCCACCTCAAAAAATTCGCAGAAATCGTCCACATCCATTCTTGCTCTGACAATATACTCATCTTCTGAGATTTTCTCAACAATATCATCATCCTCTTTGTCGTACTCATCCCTGATTTCACCAACGATTTCTTCCAGAATATCTTCCAGAGTTACAATACCGGATACCCCGCCATACTCATCCACAACAACTGCCAGATGTATTCTGTTTAACTGGAACTCTCTGAGCAAATCATCAATTTTTTTGGTTTCGGGAACAAAATATACTTTCCGCATTATTTTGCGTATATCGATAGAAGCAAAATCCTCTTTTATATACTTCAGTAAATCCTTTACATATAAAATCCCTATAATATTATCCATTTTATTCTCATAAACGGGAATTCTGGAATATTCCGTCTGACTGACAACATTTATAATCTCATTAACCGGCTGATCCACTTTCAATATTGTCATATCAGTCCTAGGAACCATAACTTCCCTTGCAATGGTATCACTGATTTCAAAAATATTATGCAGCATTTCGCGCTTTTGATCCTCTAACACACCCTCTTTTTCGCCAACAGATATAAGGAATTCCAGCTCATCTTCAGTAATACTGGGACCAATTTTTTCCACCTCACCGCCCATAAATTTTATTAAAACCTTAACAAAGACATTGAGGGTATAAGAAACCGGATAGAAAAGTGTATAAAACAACTTGAGAATCTTTATTGCAAACAGTGAAAACGTCTCGGCATTGTGCTTTGCAAAGGTTTTGGGTGTTATTTCACCAAATATCAAAACCATGAGGGTCATAACCCCTGTAACAAGAGCAATGGGAGTATTGTCAAACAACATATTTGCCAGCTCAGCGGCCAGGACAGAGCCCAGAATATTAAAAATGTTATTGCCTATAAGTATAGTATTTAATACCTTATTAGGATTCAACAGCCACAATTCCAATGCTTTGGCTTTATTACCCTTTTCGTGGATAATATGATTGATTTTAAGCTCCGTCAGCGATGTTAAAGCTGTCTCCGTTGAGGAGAAAAAAGCCGACATAAACAGGCAAATGATTATCAAAACCGAATATAAAGCTACACCGTCTTCCAAGTTTTCACCTCACAAAAAAAATACATATATAAAATATGTTATCGCAGCACCTAATATACCACCCATAGTCACTTCTTTAAGGGTATGAATATTCAATTGGATACGTGAGTGACTCACCAAAAGAGCCAGAACTGTAACCAAAAGAATTACCAGAAAATCTTTTGTAATGTAAACAATAGAAACAAGTATTGAAAACGATATCGCTGCATGTCCAGAAGGCATCCCGCCTATTAGGGGTGGCACACCTTTAACACTCATCGTTTTAAAGATTACGACAAAACAAATAGTTATAAAAAGGGAAATAACTGCTATGTGATCTGGAAGATTGGGGAGATTGTCCAAAGAAATGTTGGCAATTTTACGCATTCGGTCAAAAAGAACAAAATACCCAACAAAAATCGCTCCAAAAGCAGTTACCAAAACAGCACCAGCAGAAACATCCTTTATCACACGTGCAGTTTCTGATTTTTCAGGTATTAAAGCATCTATAGTATATTCAATAGCAGTATTAAAAAGTTCTGATGCAATCACAAGGGTAATGGTTATGGCAAATATTACATATTCTAAAAAAGCCAGATCGAAAAAAAGAGATATAAATAAAACAGCAATAGCCAAAAAAATGTGAATTTTGAGATTTCTCTCGGTTTTCACCGCATAAAGCACTCCCTGAGTGGCAAAACCAAGGGATTTCCACCAACTGTCCGATTTCATATGGCTACTAAAAGCTCACCTCTCAAAAACATTTTTAAACACATGTATGTTATCATAGATATTAGCTTAGTTACCACATAAAATTTTTAAAATCCATAAAAATCATCTAAAAACTTTTACTTACAATCTCAGGAACAAATACCGGATTCGATAGCCTGCATTAATATTTTCTCCTGTAGATCAAACATAGCTTCCTCTTCAGCCTCCGAGAGTTCATGATCATACCCAAGCAGATGCAGCAGACCGTGAATATATAAATATGCCAGTTCCCTTTCAAAGGAAATACCGGCATCTTCCGCCTGTTTTTTTACTTTATCAACAGAGATAACAACATCACCGATCATGTATTTGGCTGCACTTCTCTCCGAGTCCATCGGGAAGGATAAAACATCCGTGGGCTTGTCAATTCCACGATAAAGCCTGTTTATCTCTCTGATTGTTGCATCATCCAGTATCAAAAGCGAAATTTCTAAAAATTCATTGTCTGCTTTCACATTGTCAAATAAAATTCTTGAAATATCCACAAAGAAATTTTCAGAGAAAAAATCTTCCTCCGTTTTATTATCTAACAAAACACTAATTTCCATTTCCAACCCTCTCCTCATACTTCTCATATGCCTTTATAATTTTCTGCACAAGCGGATGCCTGACAACATCTTTATCTGTAAACTCAACAAACTCTATGCCCTCAATATGTTTGAGGATATTTTTCACCAAAACCAATCCCGAGCCTTTAGCTACAGGTAAATCAATCTGGGTGATATCTCCTGTAATAACGGCTTTGGAGCTAAACCCAAGCCTTGTTAGAAACATTTTCATTTGCTCCATTGTTGTATTTTGTGCCTCATCAAGTATTACGAAAGAATCGTTAAGTGTTCTGCCCCGCATAAAAGCAAGAGGGGCAAGTTCAATAACTCCTTTTTCAATGAGAAGCGCTGCTCTTTCAACATCCAGCATACTGTATAAAGCATCATACAGCGGTCTTAAATAGGGGTTTATCTTATCAGCAATATCCCCCGGCAAAAATCCGAGATTTTCCCCGGCTTCCACAGCCGGCCTGGTGAGTATAATGCGGCTGACCCTTTTTGTCAGATACATATTCACAGCCATAGCCATTGCAAGATAGGTTTTGCCTGTACCAGCCGGACCTATGCCAAACACTATATCATTATCTTTGATATAATTTAAATATTCCTTCTGTTTTTGAGATTTAGGCACTACTTCCTTCACTCTTCCTGAAACTTTCACACTTTCCAGCAATACACCCTTCACATCACTGTTTTTATCAGAATTAATCATACGCAATGAATATGTTATATCCGAAAAATTAATATGTCTGCTGCCGGCAATACTCTCCAGATGGTTCAGCAAATTTATTCCTTTATCCACCGAATCTTTATTCCCCGACAAAATAAACTTATTACCCAAAACTGCTATATCCAACGATAATTCTTTCTTAATTTTTTTTAGAAACTCATCCTGTTTACCCAATATTTCAGGAATCAAACTCTCCCGAACTTCCATTTCCTTTTTAATAATATCCTCAACCATTACTGCCAAACTCCTTGAACAGTTTCTTTGCCCACATTATTTCCTCCTCTTTATCAGTAATATCTCCGTCTAATTTCATTTCCAGCAGCTTATCCAGCACCTTACCGAAAAGGTATGAAGGTTTGTATCCCAGATTCTTTAAATCATTACCATTAACTTCAAGACTTGTTTTAATATATTTCATAAAATAGTCTTTCACCAGAGTATCATCATCCGTAGACAGTAAGGCACCGGCTGCAATCACATATTCCTTGGATAGCTGGTTGAAAAGTTTAAACACTTTCGAAGGACGAATATTTTTTTCCCGGCTTATCTGCAATATAACATTTTTAATTTTTAACATACCTTTTAACAAATCTTCTTTCATCTTCCCAGAAAAAGATAACTTTTCAGACAATTCTGTAGCTTCCTGGAATGAAAGATCATGAAATAAAATGACAAATCTGCTTTTATATATTTCAAAACTGTCATCATCAAACTGAAATGTGTACCATGAATAAATTTTGTTTAAATTTTCAAGTTGTGATATTTTTTTGTCATTGTAAACAATCTTACTGGTAAAAAATTTAAAAAGATCGTAATCATTCATCATTGCCAGAGCATCCAGATAGTTATCCTCGCTAAGAATATATTTAAGTTCCAGAAATAATCTGCTACCGATAATTCTTTCGACTAAATTGAGGTTAACTGTATGTTTAAGCAGCTTGTTGGTATGCGGACCTATATCAAAGTTAAAACGTATGGCAAACCTGATTGCCCTGAACACACGTGAAGGATCGTCCACAAAACTCAAATTGTGCAGCACTCTGATTTTTCTGTCTTTTATATCCTTTTGCCCCCCAAAAAAATCGATAAGTTTCCCAAATCCTTTTTGATTAATTTGTACTGCCAAAGCATTAATGGTAAAATCTCTTCGATACAAATCGGTCTTAATGGACGAACTTTCTATTTCCGGAGCAGCTGCAGGAAAATCATAATATTCGGTTCTGGCTGTTGCAAAATCAATACGGCTATCATCCTTAAGGATTACCACTGCTGTTTTAAATTTTTCGTGAACAGAAACCTTTACCCCTTTTTCATGGGCATATCTTTTTGCAAGAATTGTAGCATCACCTTCCACAACGATATCCACATCAAAATTCCTATTGCGCATCAGCAAATCTCTGACAAAACCCCCTACTATATATGCGCTCATCCCAAGTTCATCGGCTAACAGTCCAACTTCTTTTAGAATAGTAAAATATTTTTTCGGCAGTCTATCTTTCAACATATTGGAAAGATTTCTCGTTTTTGACAAACCAAGGCTTTTTATTCTGCCCTGCATATAACCGGGCGCTTTATCCATATCCTCTCTCATGAGTCTCAACAAATCAGTTCTTGTAATCACACCAACCAGAATCCCGTCTTTTTCCACCGGCACAATCTTTTGATTAGCCCCCAGAATAATATCCTCAATCTCAAAATAAGGGGCATCAGGAGTTACTTTTTCAAACTCTATCTGCATAATGGAATTAACCTGTTCTTTCGATAAGCCATGTTTTATCCCCTGTAAAATATCTTTACGGGATATTATCCCTACAGTTTCACCGTCTTTTACAACAGGCATCATATTTAAGTTATACTTCATAAACAAATTCAACGCTTCGTCAAAAGTCTGATAATATGAAACACATTTAACAGGAGAAGTCATTATATTTTCAGCTATCTTGAAAGGTTTAATCTTTTCACGTATATTTTTTTTAAGTGCATCAAGTGATTCAGGCAACGTCATGTTTTTAATAACGGCACTTGCAGCCGCAGAATGCCCTCCACCCCCAAAGTCATAGCATATAATAGCAGCATCCAGGCTCTCCGTTTTGCTTCTGCCTACAAGTATGATTCTGTCTTTAAGCCTCACCAGGATAAACAGGGCATCAAGATTTTCCATATCTATTATTTTATGAGCTAAAAAAGAGACCTCTTCCACATATTCGTCAAAAGATGCATGGGATACCCCCACAAAAACCCCTTCAGCAACAATAAGTGTCATATTCATCAAAAGTTCATTGAGCAAAAACACCTGTTCTTTGGACATATCCCTTCTTATGTAATATGGCACTCCTGCCAGTTCTGCGCCTTTTTCAAGCAAAAACCCGCAGGCATAAAGATCCTCCGGAGTGGTAGTATTAAATGAAAGAAAACCTGTATCCTCATATATCCCCATAAGAAAAAGAGTAGCCAGCTCTGCTGTCAAACTCAGTTTATTGTTTTTAATTTTGTTAACAATAATAGTGGTTGTGGCACCAAATGAATTGAAATGTATTTCACTGGGATTCAAATCTGTATCTTTACTCTGATGATGATCATAAATAATAATTTTTTCAGCCTTTTCAACCAGCTCATACAGATGGCCGAGTCTGCTTTTTGTTTTACAGTCGGTTATTACAACAGTTTCTATATTTTCATATTTTATTTTAGATAAATCTTTCTTGCTGTATCTTCTTATATCTACGTCCATTTCCTCACTACTAAGATACTCACCGACATTTGATTCAACATTTGACGAAAGAATCACGCAATCACAACGATAATAGACACATGCAGCAACTGCACTTGCCAAAGCATCAAAGTCTGGATTTTGATGGGTTAGGACTATATTCATTGCAACCTTTTGGAAAATCTGGGGTGGTTATTCATTAACACCTCTCTTTTTTTATCATCATTTACATGTGTGTAGATTTCTGTAGTCGAAATATCAGCATGCCCTAAAAATATCTGTATAGTTCTTAAATCAGCACCATTTGTCAACAAATGAGTTGCAAAAGAATGTCTCAACGAGTGTGGGCTTACATTTTTTTTGATACCAGCCGCCAGGCAATATTTTTTAATAATATTCCAACAGGACACCCGAGAGAGTTTTCCGCCATTTTTATTCAGAAAAAAATAACCTTCATCTTTTTCTTTAACAAAATAAAATCTGCGCACTTTAAGATAATTTTCAATAATATTATCCAGACCGGTATAAAGAGGAACAAATCTGTCTTTTCTACCTTTACCGGCAACTTTCACAACCCCTCGTTTTAAATCAATATTGTTTAATTTAATATTAGTAAGTTCACTAACTCTGACACCTGTAGAATAAAGAACTTCAAGCAACACTTTATCCCTCATACCATACGGAGAATTTAAGTCTGGAGCGGCTAAAAGTGACTCTATCTCTTTAAAGTCCAGAAATTTGGGGATTCTGCTCCACTTTTTGGGCTTTTGAATTGCATTTACCGGATTGGCTGCAATAATTTTCTCCTGAAGTAGAAAATCAAAAAATGATGAAATGCCTGATAACATCCTCAGAATGGTTTCAACAGAATAACTGTTTTGTCTTAAATATGTCATGAAAGCAATAATATCGTTGAGTCCAATTTCCGGATAAGGCTTATTAGTAAATTCCACAAGCATTTTTATATCATGCAGGTAGGCACTGACAGAATTCTCACTAAAATTCAGCTCCATTCGCAAATAATTCCTGTAATCGAGTATAACCCCATCAGGACTTTTCATCAGGTAACACCATCAAGCTCAAAATGAAATAATAAGTACAACATTGCACCCACTGTAATTGTTGGAAAATCTAATAAATAATAAACAATTTAGTGCAATTCTGCAATAATTCATTAAATATACTCTTATAGCGAAAAATGGATGACGCTATCAAGAAAAAACTTGATTTTCAGATTTCAATGTGATATCTAATCAGGCGTTTGTGCGTAAGAGCAAACAAAACACACGTCTTGCCAAACTTGTCTGAGGGCATGTGTCGGTTATGCCGATGCCCTGAGCGGGGAGACGGAGGAAAAACAAATCAGGAGGTTACATGTCTTACATTTCAATGAAAAATTTACTGGAAGCAGGTGTCCATTTTGGGCACCAAACAAAGCGTTGGGATCCGAAAATGTCAAAATACGTTTTCGGCAAACGAAACGGCATTTATATCGTGGATCTCCAAAAAACCGTTCAGTGTTTTAATCAGGCTTATGAATTTGTCAGAGACATGACAAAAAAAGGAGCTAAAACACTTTTTGTGGGCACAAAGAAACAGGCACAGGAAGCCATTAAGACATCAGCAGAAAAGTGTGGGAGCTATTATGTCAACAACAGATGGCTGGGTGGAACTTTAACAAATTTTTCCACTATTGCCACACGTGTCCAGCGCATGAAAGAGTTGGAGGAAATGTTCAGCAGCGGTTTTATCAACAGATTTAAGAAAAAAGAAGCCGCCAGTCTCAAAAGAGAATACGACAAACTTTACAAAAACCTCGCCGGGATAAAAGATATGGACAAGATTCCCGACATTATGTTTATTGTTGACATAAAAAGAGAAATGAACGCTGTTAATGAAGCTCATAAGCTTGGGATTCCCATTGTCGCTATTGTGGACACAAACTGTGACCCTGAGCTTGTTGATTTTCCAATACCAGGCAATGATGATGCTATAAGGGCCTGCCAACTTATTTCTGAAAGAATAGCCAATGCCGTTAATGAAGGCAAACAGCTCAGAGAAGATGAGCTGGTGGAGGAAATAAGACAAAGTCAGCAAACAGATGAAGAAGCAGGCGTTAACGAAGAAAAAGATGACGTTCCTGTGGACGATATTGTGAAAGAATCAAATAACGCAGAATCTCACATAGAAGAAAATAAAGAGGAGGAAAAGTAATGGCACAGATCTCAGCATCTCTTGTAAAGGAGCTTAGAGAAAAAACAGGCGCAGGAATGATGGACTGTAAAAAAGCGCTTAAAGAAACGGATGGTGACTTAGAAAAAGCCGTTGATTTCCTCAGAAAAAAAGGTTTATCTGATGCAGCTAAAAAATCAGACAGGATAGCTGCCGAAGGCGTTGTTACATCTTATATACACGCAGGTGGCAAAATAGGTGTTTTACTTGAACTCAACTCAGAAACGGATTTTGTTGCAAAAAATGATGAATTCCAGGAATTGGCAAAAGACATAGCAATGCATATATGTGCATCAAATCCCAAATACATATCCTCGGATGAAGTGGATAAGGATTTGATTAATGCAGAAAAGGAAATTTATGAAGCCAAAGCCAAAGAATCAGGTAAACCGGACAATATAATAGAGAAAATCGTAGATGGTCAAATTAAAAAGTTTGTAAATAGTATTTCTCTACTAACACAACCTTTCGTAAAGAATCCCGACCTAACTGTTGAACAGCATATTGCCGAAAAAATAGCAAAAATTGGTGAAAATATCAGGGTAAGACGTTTCTGCAGGTATGAACTGGGTGAAGGACTGGAAAAAAAAGAAGAGAACTTTGCCGAAGAAGTAATGAACCAAATCAAGAAAAGTTAACGTGCTCATTAGAAATATCGCTAAAAGTACTTTCCAAAATTATTAAAGCGGGGTCTTAGACTCCGCTTTTATTTTTAACTGTTTTTAAAATCACAATTTCGTATGGATCTATTTCTATCTGTTCGTTTTTCTTATAATTCATGATATAGCCTGATACCAGATTTTTAAAAGTATTTTCTGTTTTCACTAACCCCTCTGGAAGAACAAAACTTGTCCTCTTTTCAGTAACATTAATCACACAAAATACAAAATCATCACCCTTTTCTGCACGTCTTTCAAAAGCAAAAAGTTTCTCACTAAGGTTATAAACAATCTGCAGGCAGTTAGGATGGAATAACTTCTCATTCTTTTTTATATTGATAAGATTATTTAATTCTGAAACAATTCTTGAAATTAAAGAAGATTTGTCATCAAGTTTTTCTTTGAGAACGGACCCATCAATAATTTCTCTGTTAATGCTTCTTGTGTGTTTTTCCTTCAAAACAGCTTCTACATCATTTTCCGAGCCAATGAGCCCATGAATATATATCCCCGGAATACCTATGAAAAAAATAGCTATTGCCCGGGATGCAACATAACGTTTAAGTTTCATAGTGTCATCAGCATGCTGATAATTTCCGTTGATAGCACTGTACCAAGTAATATTCAGCTCATACGGGCTGTATTTGCCGTCAGAATCAGTTCTATAAGAAATAAAACCGCCTTTTTCTATAGTTTCATACACAAGTTTTTCTATTTCATTATCAGGAAGTATTTCTTTCACAGGAAGCAATCCTATTCCATCGTGAGAATCAAGAAAATTAAAATATGTTGTCTGATCGGATACTTTCTGAATTGTTTGTGCCCATTTTGTGAGATAGGCTGTATTATTATTAATAAAAGCATGGTAAACCAGCGGCGGCAGTGCAAAATTATACACCATCTGGGCTTCATCATATCCATTGCCAAAATACTGAATATTTTGTTCATGTGGAACATTAGTCTCTGTAATAAGAGCCACATAAGGGGCAACAGTGTCCAAAATCACTCTGAAAAGTTTGATAATTGCATGGGTTTGTTTCAAATGTATACAATCTGTCCCCAGCTCTTCCCACAGATAAGTAACAGCATCCAGTCTGACAAGATCGGCACCTCTTCTGACATAAGTCAGGAAAATATCTATCATTTTTAATAAAACCTTAGGATTATGGAAATTAAGATCCACCTGATCAGAGCTGAAAGTAGTCCAGACAAGTTTGGGGCCTTCAATCGTCTGAAATTCAGTGAAAAGAGGAGATGTTCGGGGTCTGATAATAAGCTTCAAATGATCTTCAGAAATCATCTCTTTAGTAGACAATACTATAAAAAAATGCTTAAAATCAGGATTACCATTTAAAAACTCCTGAAACCACTTACTTTTTGAAGAAATATGGTTAAATACACCATCAAACATCAACTTAAAGTCATAATTTAAATCTTCAATATCAGCCCATGTGCCAATATTTGGGTCCACTTCCTCAAAATCTTTTACGGAAAATCCTCTGTCCGAAGAATAAGGGAAAAAAGGGAGTATATGCACCGTATTAAATGAATTGCTAAAATAATCACGACAAAAGTCAGCAAGAACCTTCAGAGGTTTTTCCGAATTTTTCTTTACAATATCTCCGTATGTGATGAGGATAACATCCTCCAGACTGAAAATATCAGATCGATCAAAAGTTTTTTCCCATTCTATCAACTCTTGAGTTTTATGAGCATAGTAAACCTTCATTATTCTCTCAAGCTCAGGATACACTTGCCGGCTGACTTCTGAACCGTATAACAATGTAAGTATATTAATAATTTTTCTTTTGGAATCTATAGGTATTTCAAAAAGCGGCCGGTTGTAATCAGGCTCTATATTGTGTTTGTATCTGGGTTTATTCATAATCTAATCAGTTGCAAAACTATTAACTGCTTCATCTATATCGTGATAATAATTTAAAACTTTATCCAAATGTGTAATTTGTAAAATCTCCAAAACCCTCTTGCCCGGTGCAGCAAGCCTTATGTCTCCACCATTTGCCTTACATACAGAAATTTTTGATACCAAAGCACCTAATCCACTGGAATCAATAAAATTTGTTTCAGCAAGATTAATAATAATTTTATAAACAGACTTATTAACAACCTCGCTGATTTTATCCTTAAGTTCCGAGGAGCAACTGGCATCCAGTCTCTCGGGAATGTCAATAACAGCAACGGTATCATCTAACATATACTTGACATCAAAACTCATTTTTCGCCCCCCTGTTTGGCACAAGCTTTTAATTTAATCATTATTAATCACAATAACTGTATTTTACAAGCAAAAATTAATAAAAAACAATATAAAGTTATTGAACTATCGAGTAAAATATTGTAAAAGCATTTCAGAAACAAATCGGGGCCATAGCTCAGCTGGGAGAGCGCATGAATGGCATTCATGAGGTCGGGGGTTCGAGCCCCCCTGGCTCCATTCAACAAGATAAAAAATTACATCAACATGTTAGAGACAATAACAAATCACAACATAATTGCTTTTCATCCCAATTGTTACACTTTTATTACAATTATAGTATATCAATATCATTTGCTGCAACATACTCAACATTTTATTAATCATAATTTTCAAAAAAATTTTTCAATTTATACTCCAAAATATTAATATACTAAGCAGGAACGCAGATATATTTGTTATATAAGAATAGAGTCGAGAGATCTCATCCGTTGTTTGACAAAAAACCTTTCTATTTTGCTCAGGACGATAATTTTGTCACTTCGACCGGAATGGAGTGGAGCGGATAAATCTCTGCCGCTGTTTTACAATAGAGACATCTCGACTCCTCTCGAGGTGACAACTTTTTGTTCCCCACCTACACCTACGAAGTGTAGGTGTGGGTGGCTTGCTTTTTAGCCTTGCAAACTTCACAGTTTCTATATACTAATAGCTTATGAAAGCCAAGCACGACCAGCTTTATTAACAGGTATTTAAGAATCCCGATAACACCTGGGATTTTATAAAAGACTACCTGCCTGAGAAAGTTACCAGAGAGCTGGACTTATCATCTATACAGGTGCATGATCCTGGCACCAGCAGTGAGTAAGAGACAGAGTATATAAGCGACATAGTTGTATCTTGCGAGACCAAAAACGGTAAGCCTGCTGATTTATATTTTTTATTCGAGCATTCACCCTGTTAAATAGCTTGAGGTTTCTGCTATGTATTATACATATGTTTTGCAAAGTGAAATAGATAATAAATTTAATGTTGGTTTTACAAAAGACCTCAAGCTAAGATTTGAGCATCACCAAAAAGGGTATGTTGATTCAACAAAGAATAGGCGACCATTAAAATTAATTTATTATGAAGCCTGGTCAACGGATTTCCGTAGAAAGAGAAAGTACCGTGTAGTAATCCCGGTAGTGTTTTACCACGGTAAAAGTGCCTGGAATTTACCAATACATTTTATAGATAACTTTGATGTGAACGAAAACCTGAAAACCTTCATGCTTGATTTCAGTTATTTGCTATTTGACACGAACAAGTGGCATCCTGGCTTAGAGAATCCAAAGACTGATAATATATATTTGCTTTGTTCAATGATGCTGATGAAGATGGCTTATCATAACGACTGGGATGGCGTGGTAAGTATATTGGGGTTATTGAAAGAAAAAGGGTAAAACTGAAAGGACTCAGGAGCTTCTGATAAAGCAAATAAGCCTGAAGTATGGCATCACCGACTCCGAGAAAGAGTTTATAAAGTCCGTAACCGATTTAGATAAACTGGACAAGGCTACTGAGGCTATTTTATCTGAGGATAGTAAAGAAAAACTACTTAGTCTTTTGAAATAAGTTTTAAAAAGCTTCCGGGGCTATATAGGCTACAAAGTTCTATTAGACCCTTTTGTGCAGAACAGCCGGATTGGTGAGCAAGCTCTCTAAAGCCAGGCAGCAGGGGGCATTGGACAAGTTATTCAGGAAACTATCTAAGCTGGATTTGATCATATGTGATGAATGGCGATATGTTCCGCCAGGATATGGTCGGTGGGCAATTGCTATTTCAGGTGATTTCTTAGTGTTATGAAACCAAAAGTCTGATTTTATGACCACCCATTTCCAATTTGCAAATGGGTGTATATATTTTACAATCAGGGATGAGTACAAGCTGGTTCATATAGCACCAGCCAGAGGCTGGTAAATATGTGGTACACATTACAGTCATTTGCGGATATTTCTGGGGAAAGTTGGCGGATAAAAATTCCCTATTTCTACTTGCAAAATCAATCGTTTGAGAAACTTACAAGCGAATAAGCATCTACAGATAAATATTCATAATATTGTATGCAAGTGTGCTTATTAAGATAACAAAATGCTTATCATTAGAGGACTGTTTGATTTATATCCAATTTTTGTTTTTAAAAAATTTAAGCATTACTACAGCGATAAGTATGAGAACCCCCCAGAATATAAAGTAGCTGTAGCGGTATTTGAGTTCGGGCAGGTATTCAAAGTTTGTGCCGTATACTCCTGCAATGAATGTAAGCGGAATGAATATAACGGAAAAAATTGTAAGTACTTTTATAATTTCATTTAATTTAGTGCTCACATTTGTATTGTATAGATTAAGCAAATCGCTGAGTATATCTCTGTAAGTTTCAACGGATTCCACTGCCTGTGTCGATAAATCCAGAAGATCTTTAAGAAAAATAAAAGTTTTTTCGTTAATCAGGTCTGAGTCCATAGTGTTCAACTGCAGAATAAATTCTTTTGTCGGTTTAAAAGCTTTTTTTAAAAAAATGATTTCTCTTTTGTAGTTTTTTATATCATAGGGGATTTGGCTATCTGTGCTGTCAAGTACTAAATCTTCCATATCTTCGATTTTTTCCCCTATGTTTTCGGTAATCACAAGGTAATGGTCAATTATACTGTCCAACAATGCATATGCCAGATAATCAGTACCGACATTCCTTATACGCCCCCGCTTCTTTCTTATACGGTTTCTGACAGAGTCAAAAGTATCACCGGGGCATTCCTGGAACGTTATAAGAAAATTCTTTCCAAATATAATGCTTACCTGCTCATTTAGAATTTTACTACTGTTTTCGTCAAATCTCAGCATTTTTGTAGTAATAAAAATGTATTCCTCATGATCTTCCATCTTGGGTCTTTGGTCTGTATTTGCAATATCTTCTGCTACAACAGGATGCAGGTCAAAAATTTCGGCAATTTCTTTGATGAGCTCAATATCGTGCAAACCGTTTATATTAATCCAGCTAACTGTATCTCTTTCTTTTAATGTTTTCAAATATTCCATTTTGACATTTGAGGTTTCGGAAATTTCAGTATCATTATAATCAATAACACTTATTGTTGCCTGGTCTACTTTTTTTACGCCTATGAATACAGGTTCACCAGGCACCATTCCGATTGTTTTGTCTTTTTTCTTTAAAAACCTTGCCATACTGTGCTCCTTTAAGTAATAATTTTTATTAAAAAAATCGAAGGGGATTAAAATTATATGCAAAGTTTAACATATAGCTGTTTTGTATTCAATCAGCATAATTTTTTATTATCAGCACCAACTTAGATTCTTTTTTTCATATTTACCCTGGATTACAAGCAGATATGCATAAATTATATTTCCAGCCCTTAGCTGATGCTATATGGGCTGCCTTCGGCAGCATTTAACGGGACAGGGAGTGATAACGACGAAGCAATCTCTCTTTTTATATTATTTTGAGATTGCCACAACCCTGTTTTCACAGGGTCTCGCAATGACCGAACTAAGTGCGAAACTTGAGAGGATTACCTAAAAAACGTTAAGCATTCCGGTCAAATCTGAGCCGATTTTAAGGCGATTATTAAGTTCTTTCTGTATTGTATCCAGACCGGCATATTCCTGCTTGAGGTTTTTTATCGGTGTATCCACTTTTGCCATTATTTTTTCTCTGAGTTCAGCTTTTAATTTTGCAGCCTCGGTGCTGACAACTTTATTCATGGCATTCTTAAGGTTTTCATCTATAGTAGAACTTAATTTTATATTATAATTGTCAAGTGTACCGTTAACATCCGCCTGAATTCTTAAATCAGATATTTCAGAAAGAGCAGTCTTCAGAGCATCCGCTACAATATCACCACCTGTAATTTGAGAGAAGTTTACATTATTCATCATAGCTGCAATATTCATATTTAATTTTCCGCCGGATACTTCGGCATTACCGCTGATATCCACCGCCGCCTTTTCTATTTTGACAGGTAATTTTGACGATTCTGAAAGTGTAATATTGTTTACCCGGTAATTTTTGGTGTCGATTTTAAAAGTGTCTGTATAATCTGCAGAGCTATGATCAATACTGCCTGTGAATGCAACTAAGTCGGCATTATCTAATTTTTTACCGCTGAAATCAAATGTCAGAGCTTTGCCGAGAATCCGTTGTGAGGATGTAATGTTTTTTATCGTTCCGCTCAGATCTCCGGCCTCAAGGCTGACATCCGCTTTTACAGTCTTAATGAGAAAACGGGGCAGGGGCTCTTTTTCTCTGAAATATACCTTTTCCCCTTCTGCTCGGACTTTCGAGGCTTCCTTTTCACCTTGTCCGTTTTTACCACCTTCAAGGTAAGGAACAATTTTTTCGTACCAATAAACAGCTGTATTCATATAATCTGCGGCTTTGTTACCGAAAAGCAGACGTGTATAATTCTCAGCCCCTTCAGGTGAAAAAGCATATTTATCCATAAGTCTGTTAACATCCTGTTCGGGAAGTGAAGTTACTGTTTCGATTTTATTTTGCAGTTCATTTTTCTGTTCTTTAATATTTTTGACAGCTTGCCTGATTTGAGCCAAGTCATTTTGAATTTCGTTTTTCAAAGATGATACTTCTTTTGCTTTTCCCAGAATGCCGGATATGCCGCCTGATGAGTCTTTAAGTTTTTCAATCCGCTCCTTATAACCTTCCAGTTTATCTTTATCAGGCAGTGAGTTAAGTTTATCCTGCCAATTGCTTTTAATGTTTTGAATATCGTTTTTAAGCTCCTTTGCTGTGTCCAGTGTTTTCAGGTCTGCTTTCGCTAAAATGTCTTCCGCGTTTGGAATTTCAAAAGTGGGCAGGGACGGCCCGGATTTTTTACCCTTTTTAGTAGTTTCTTTGGCAACAATCTGTTTTTTTGAAAGGGCCCCTGATTTTTGCCGCTCAGTGTTAAATTTTACACCTTCCAATGAAGATTCATCTATTATAACTTTCCGCATTAATAATTTGCCAAATTCAATGGACATTGCAGCTCTCTGAAATTCCACAACGTTCCTCATGGGGGCGTTGGGGTTGGTAACCCGGACATTGTTAAGCTCAAGTCCGAAAGGGATAAGAGAAAGGTCGGCTTCTTTTACTTCCACTTTTGCTCCGACAGCTTTACTGCCGTATTTTTCGATATTGTTTTTGACTATATTGTCAACAAAGAAAAACCAAAATACTGCTACCAAAACAATGACAACAACGAATGCCAACAATCCCTGCCATCTGATCCATCTTTTCATAAATTACTCCTTCCAGCCGTGAACGGTCTGATATATACGGTAAATTTTACTTGCTTTGAAAAGCTGCATGATTTTTGTTTTTTCCACCCACGCCAGAAAATGTTCCCTGTATTTTTTTATGAGTGTATTCGATATTAACAACAAAGGAATAAACAGTATAATGGAAAAAAGAAGACTGCCCATCAGAATCGTATTATTAAAATTTGCAAGACGGAATATCGTTGTGTTGTATAAAGCTGTCCATAATCCTTCCAATGCAGGAGTGGTAAGAGCTGCCAAACCGATTATATGGAAGAGCGGATCAAGTGCAAAGGAAAGAGCGGTAAAAAAAGCCCAGCCTATAATAAAAGCGGACAGGTTTACCCGTAAAATCAGAACTGCCAGTAATACCAATATATTATGCATTGAGAAAAGAGGAGTAAGACCGAAAATCATAGCAAAGCAGAATCCAAGACTTATTTGCAGAGGATCAGTCTCAGAGTTGAGCACCTTTAAAAATTTGGCGATAAGCTGATTCATTTTATCTCCTTTAACCTGTCTATTTTTTGAACAAACTGCTGTTTATATTAGATTTTATATCTCAACTTATGTGTTGTCAAATCAAATATATTTGCCATAGTCCCTATTTTTGAAAAGCAATAGAAAAGAGCTTTGCACAACTTCAGAAGGTCATCCCAAACTTGTTTCGGGATCTATGAATATCAACAAGTTACAAGACCCTGAACCAAGTTCAGGGTGACAATTATGGAATTATGCAAAGGTCTCATCTGTTCAGTCCATTCATCCAGAAAATACCTCATTCTAAGATAAGTGGGGTACTTATTCAAAGCTCTCATTGTTGTTTTACAATAGAGACCTCTCGGCTCCGCTCGAGGTGACAAAACTGTTGTTTGGGAAAATGTGCCCCCTCTTACTCTCCCCCAAGTTTTAGTTCAATGTTCAACGTTCAAGGTTCGCCGTTCAAGGTTCGCCGTTTATCAATTATATCTGGAGACCTTTGCACAACTCTATTTAGTCATGCTGAATTTATTTCAGCATCTAATTATATCAGTAAGTTATGAGACCCTGAAACAAGTTCAGGGTGACAATTATGGAATTATGCAAAGGTCTCAT